>Ga0137306_101400_pt1 | contig 24854 bp, 26 predicted proteins | sample Inofroosms_March_FD_97187 | JGI IMG/M metagenome (GOLD analysis project Ga0137306, IMG submission 97187) | Mouse cecal microbial communities from Vienna, Austria - N-Acetylneuraminic and N-Acetylglucosamine D2O microcosms_March | ecosystem: Host-associated > Mammals > Digestive system > Large...
GATTGCTTCCCGAGGTAGTAATAGCCTTCATTCCTGTTATCTTCAAACACAGGGGAAACCTTGCCCTTTTTCTTTTCCCTTACTTTCTGTTGGAAGATGGCTTTCATATATTGGTTGGCGTCTGTCCGCATTTTATCCTGCAAAACTTCTGATAAGACTTGGGGCGTGAATACGGATCGCTTTGACAGTAGGAGCGTCCGTTACAACGGTGCTACCCATAAGCACGAAATCGGCTCGACAAACAGGAAGAAAGTTCGGATAGTTGATTTTGGGAAACCTGTTATCAAACGGGACGCAGCCAAAAGATGTGCAGGAGCTTTTAGGACATTCGGACATAAGCACTACCATGAATGTCTATGCACATGCCACAAGGGAGGCGAAGCGGGATTCAGCAAAGCTATTGGATAAGGTTGTGGGAATGAGTTAAAAACAAAAACTGAATAACAAAAACTTTCCCTTGTAATTTGCTGATAAGGGCAAAAACAAGGGAAAAGGATACATATTTTGAGGCTGGACATACCGCAAAGCCTTGAAAATTAAGGAAAGTTAAGACAGTTAGTAGACAAACTGGAATTTATTGTTTAATCGCAGTCTGCTTCATCATACACAAAATCCTTGAAATAGTCTGTTGCATTCTGGTTATCCAGCCACAGTTCAAACCACCCTAAAAAATCTTGCGGTTCACAGCAGGGCTGGACACCGACATCCGTAAAATTCCAGACTTCTCCCCGATGATTGCCGGTGATAATCAGATTGTAACTTATTCCGCACCCTAAATTGATTAGTTCAATATTTCCCCGATAAACTTTGTTCTGCATATCGGCCTCAATGGCATCTGAGTCTCTCTCGTCATCCTCCCAAATCCAAAATTTCTCAAGGAGAAAAGGTTCGGACAACGCTTGGTGCGGACAGTTTTCCAAATCATTTAGCCGACGGCGATGAAACATATGCTTACAGCCGTTTCCAATACGCTGTAAAAACATGCGGTACGCCTGCGGCAGTTTCACGTTATGGTGATCTTCAAAAAACACAATCTCATCTTCCGTCAGGCATTTGTCCATCTTGATATTGAGTCCGGATATTTTTTCCTGAATTCGCTCCATCACTTTTTCATAGTCCCTGGGTTCATAAACCGACATATCGATTCCTCCAAATTCCTTTGTGATATATGATCAAACCGTCTATGTTTACTGACGGATCCAAACCTGGCCGCTGGTGGAAAACGGCGCATCTAATCCGTTCAGATACGCTGTCCCCCAGTCACACATAGCACTCAGCACCGGTATAATGCTTCTGCCAAAGGGCGTAAGAGAATAGATAGTCCTGGGCGGTTTTTCGGGAATCACTTCCCGATGAACCATACCGCAGTTTTCCAAATCCCGAAGCTGACCGGAAAGCATTTTTGGGGTCGCTTTCGGAATCAGCCGCTGCAGTTCCATATAGTGCAGGTTCTGTGATCGCAGATGCCATAAGATCAGCGGTTTATATTTTCCGCCGATCAGGGACAGGGTTGCTTCCACGGGACAGTTAAATTGTTTTTTTCCGCATTTCATCATGGCGCTCCTGACTGTGGGGGTGCTATCTTTTTGGGTAGTATCTGTCAAAAAAGTGCGGTCTTGCGGGGAATGTCGTACCGGTATTACAATATGACTGACAGCTGTCAGGACATATAAACCATTATATCACAGGAAAGGACTGAATACTATGGAATTTATCAGCATTGCAAAACAGCGTTTCTCCGTGCGCAGCTACACGGACCGTCCGGTGGAACGGGAAAAACTGGAAAAGATTCTGGAGGCTGCCCATGTGGCCCCTACTGCCGCCAATCTCCAGCCGGTGCGTCTGATAGTGGTTCGGAGTGCGGAAGGGCTTGCGAAAATCGGGCAGGCGGCCAATATTTATGGTGCGCCGCTGGCAATTATCGTCTGTGCGGACCATGAGAAAGCATGGGTACGTCCCTTTGACGGGAAACAGACAGGGGATATTGACGCCGCTATTCTGACGGATCATATGATGCTTCAGGCTACCGAGCTGGGGCTGGGTTCCGTGTGGGTCTGCTATTTTAAGCCTGACGTGATCAGCAGGGAATTTGCCCTTCCTCCTCATCTGGAGCCGGTCAATATTCTTGCGGTCGGCTACGGCACCGGAGAAACCGCCGATCCGGAGCGCCATGAGAAGATGCGCATTCCGGTGAGTCAGCTGGTGTCATATGAAAAGGCGTGACAAAAGCGCGGGCATATGATAAAGCCCTTGCCGAAACAATGGAAGACGACAGAACTCCGAATTGGGAGCCGCTGGAGGAAGAATTCGGAAAATTGGCAGGTTTGCGCAGATGTAAGGGCTGCAAATTTATACCATAGGTATAATGACAGCAGAAGAAAAATATGTTATAGTATGGTAAAGAAAGAAAAATCGGATCTGAAAGCATCGGTTTCGGGAAAGGAAAAGAGATGTTCACAGTGATTTGTTCAAGTTGTTTATATCTGGAAAGTATGGAAAACGCGCCGCTCAAGCAGAAAGATGAATGGGGCGTTGGCTTTGTGTATTCAGATAGGAATAAGCCTGAAAAAAATACTGTGGAAAGGGCTGCAGGCCGACCGGAATAAGGATGGAAGCAGACAGCCGGATACATGGATTTTGGTACCGCTTATCTTGTGTGGATACACATGGTAGGCGGTATTTTTGTATAATGGAGGAAAAAGCATGGATATAATCGAAATTAAGGGAAAAGTAAATATGGCTCTCTGCTATGCAAGAGTGGTGGAGGATGAGGCAATCGAACAGATCAGGCGGATGTGTGATTATCCGATGACAGAAGGATCACGAATCCGTATTATGCCCGACGTGCATTCCGGCAAAGGCTGTACCATTGGAACCACAATGACCATTGCCGATAAGGCTGTTCCGAATATCGTCGGGGTTGACATCGGCTGCGGGATGTATACGGTGAAACTGGGCAAAACGGAGATTGATTTTGAAAAGGTGGATGAAGCCGCTCATTATATTCCCTCCGGAATGAATGTATGGGAAGGGCGGCAGGAGCGCTTTGATCTGACACAGCTTGGCTGTTACAGAGAGCTGAGGGATACAAAAAGACTGGAAAGATCTCTGGGCACCCTGGGGGGCGGCAATCATTTTATCGAGATCGACGAGGCTGCGGACGGCGGCAGGTATCTGGTTATCCATTCCGGTTCAAGAAATCTGGGGAAACAGGTGGCGGAGCTTTATCAGAGGCTGGCGGTCAATCTTCACAGAGGATATGGCGATTATCTGGAAAAACGCGACGAGATTATCAGAACCTATAAGGAGCAGGGACGCAGAAGTGAAATACAGAAAGCGTTAAAACAGCTTCACTGGCAGGTATATGAGTCTGAGACGAGTATGCCGGAAGATCTTTGCTATCTGTCCGGAAAATATCTGGAGGATTATCTGCATGACGTTGAAATCTGCCAGGCATTTGCAAAGCGCAGCAGAGAAAAAATGGCTGAGATCATTCTGGAAAGAACCGGACTGGCCGGAGGCGAAGCTTTCCATACAATCCACAATTATATTGATACGGATGAAATGATTTTAAGGAAGGGTGCGATAGCGGCTCATTATGGAGAAAAGGTGCTGATTCCGATCAATATGAGAGACGGAAGCGTCCTTGCGGTCGGCAAAGGAAATCCGGAATGGAACTTTTCCGCCCCTCATGGAGCGGGAAGGCTGATGTCCAGAACGAAAGCGAAGGCAAATCTCAGCATGGACGAATACAGAGAAACGATGAAGGGGATTTATACCACTTCCATTAATAAAATGACATTGGATGAAGCACCGATGGCATATAAACGTCTCGAAGACATAATCGAAGTAATCAGGGAGTCTGTGGATGTGATCGACGTGATGAAGCCTGTTTATAATTTTAAAGCTTCTGACTAAGGCGAAGGAGCAGTTCTCCTTTGCCTGCGGAAGATGCACAACCGGATTCTTTCTGCACATGCCTGGCAGCCCGGCCGGAATCTGACCGGAAAAGCAGGCGCAGACAGGATACTGAGGTGCATGAAAGCGGAAATGGAGGAGGAAATGTTTGCGATGCCTACAATTGATATGGCGGCTACCGGAAAGAATATTATGAGGCTGAGGGAGGCGGCGGGCCTGACGGTCAGAGAGCTTCAGGATATCTTTGGATTTGCGACGCCTCAGGCTATCTACAAGTGACAGCACGGAACCGCAATGCCCACCATAGACAATCTGGTGGTGCTGGCAGCAGTGCTGGAAGTTCCGATGGACGAGATTATCATAATCGACGTGAACAGGAAAACGCAGATCAGCGCATGATGACACTGGACTTTTCCGGCGGCCGGTGTTACAATCATTCCATGTTTCGGGACGGATCGACAGATCAGGAGGTGCAAAACGTTAGAGGCAGGAAAAAGGAGGAAAACAAAATGCGGAAAATGACATCGGCCTATGCGAATAAAATGCTGAGAAGCCTTGAGGAAGATAAAAGCTACTGGGTAAATAAAGAAGCCTCGTCAAACATGTATACGGCGGCGGTCAACGAGGAACCGGTGATTCCTGAGTATGACTATTCGGAGGTGGCGGCACAGATTGAAGCGATTGACGAGAAGATCTGCATTATCAAACACGCCGTCAATGCCAATAATGCCGCCGCCAGGGTAAAAGTGGGCGAACGGGAGATGAGCGTGGATATGATCCTGATCAGGATGGCCCAACTGAACAAAAGAAAGGCGGTTCTGGACTATATGCGCAAGCAGCTTCCGAAATCCAGAGAGGAACAGCAGTCCTATCTGTCAAGAAAGGCAGTTCCGGAATATCGGTATATCAATTATGATCTTGACCTGATTAAAAGAGAATATGAGCGGGTATCCGAAACCATTATGGAAATGCAGATGGCCCTTGACCTGTACAATCAGACGGTGTTGTTCGACGTGGAGATCTGAGAGGGTCCGGCGATGCTCTTTCGGCAGGGAATAAAGGCGGCAATGCAATGTTCCGTACAGAGTCACAGATATATTTTATTTTGAGGTTGGATGTTGGTGTTCACGGTGAATGATTTTTCGGTTATCTGTTATTCATTTATTTTACAGTGTTCAGTGTTTTAACAGGAAAACCAGATTCTTATAGCAATAGGGCTCTGTAGAAAACTCTGTGGGAAACCACGGTGCCGGGAGTTCGGTTTGACCGGTATGGGCTGCGGGAGGTTTGAAGCTTCCCGCAGCTTTTTGATGTTTCAGACGCTGCCGGCTGAGGAAATTGTTACATGCTGGAATAAACTGGAAAATTGTAAAGGGATTCCGGGAAAATGATTTAAAAATTGAAAACCTTGTAAAATAAGAAGTGATATCATATAATAAAACGAAAAGGACAGCGCATGGCAGGAAATGTGGAATACGGCCATGACACTGTATGTATCATCGCTTAAAAACGATATTTGCGGTTATGTATGCCTGTTGATCGCGGCCGGCAGATCACCGCAGCGGAATATGCGGTGAGATGATAAGAAAAGCGCAGAGAACAGAATGAAAAAAGGGAGAGAAGATTATGTTAGAGACAGGAACCAAAGCGCCGGATTTTGAACTGCCGGATCAGGATGGGCAGATGCACAAATTAAGCGAGTACAGAGGGAAAAAAGTGATCCTGTACTTTTATCCGAGAGACAACACCCCCGGCTGTACCAAACAGGCATGCGGTTATTCCGAGCGGATGCCGCAGTTTACGGAAAAAGGAGCGGTGATTCTTGGCATCAGCAAAGATTCGGTAGCCTCTCATAAAAAGTTCGTGGAAAAATACGGACTGGCCTTTACCCTGCTGGCCGATCCCGAACGCCGGGTGATTGAGGCCTATGACGTGTGGAAAGAAAAGAAAAATTATGGCAAAGTATCCATGGGCGTGGTCCGCACCACTTACCTGATTGATGAGGACGGGACGATTGTCAAAGCGAATGATAAGGTAAAGGCGGCGGACGACCCTGAAAAGATGTTGGGTGAGATCTGATGAAAATTATCCTGTCACCGGCCAAAAAGATGAATATTGTACCGGATCTGCTGGCACCGCAGGGAATGCCGGCATTTCTCGAACAGACGGAAAAGATACTGGCCTGGCTGAGAACAAAGTCTTACGGAGAACTGAAAAAGCTGTGGGGCTGCAATGACAAGATTGCAGAGCAGAACAAGGAACGGATCAGCCATATGGATTTGCGCCGGAACCTGACACCGGCGATTCTGTCTTATGAGGGAATTGCCTTTCAGTATATGGCCCCTTCTGTCTTTGCATCGGATCAGTTGGAATATGTGCAGGAGCACCTGCGGATTCTTTCGGCATTCTATGGAGTGCTGAAGCCCATGGACGGCGTAACGCCTTATCGGCTGGAAATGCAGGCAAAGGCGGCTGTCGGGGGATATAAAAATCTTTATGAGCTGTGGGGAAAGCGGCTCTATGAGACGGTTCGTGAAGGGGACGGTATAATCATTAATCTGGCATCTAAAGAATATGCGAAATGCGTGGAAAAATATCTGACGGAACAGGACTGCTACATAACAGTGACTTTCTGTGAGAAGTCCGAAGGAAAGCTGGTAACAAAAGGAACCTATGCGAAGATGGCCCGGGGAGAGATGGTGCGCTTTATGGCGGAGCATCAGGTTAAGGAGCCGGCAGAGATACGAAAGTTTGACCGCCTTGGATATGTGTTCCGGGCAGCGCTTTCGTCGGAGAAAGAGTATGTGTTTGAGAGAGTGGAAACGGCAGAGCGGCAGGTAGTAATGCCAAATGATTTTACTTTAAAATAGCAACGGATCGGACTACAAAATAGTAAGCGGCTAAAGTGGAGGTTAGGGAGGATTTTTAATGAACGAGATTATCAAAGCCCTTTATAAAAGGAAATCGGTCCGTGTATTCACGGAGCAGGAAATTTCAAAGGCGGAGAAAGAAAGCATCCTGAACGCAGCGATTCAGGCGCCGTCCGCAGGATGCCAGCTATTGTATACGATTTTGGATATTACGGATCAGCAGAAAAAAGAAAAGCTGGCCGAGCTGTGCGATCATCAGCCCTTTATCGCAAAGGCGAAGCTGGTGCTGGTGTTCTGTGCGGACTGTGAGAAATGGCTTTCATTTTACAGAGAAGCCGGTCTTACGCCCAGAAAGCCGGGAGCGGGAGATCTTTTGCTGGCGGTGGAGGATGCTCTGATTGCGGCTCAGAATGCGGTGACAGCGGCGGAAAGCCTTGGCATCGGTTCTTGCTATATAGGCGATGTGATGGAGCGGGCAGAAGAAATGAAAGTCCTTTTAAACCTTCCCCCCTATGTATATCCGGCATGTATGCTGGTATTCGGCTATCCGACGGAACACCAGAAAGTACGGACAAAGCCTGCCCGGTTTGCGATTTCCGACATGGTTTGCGAAAACGCTTATCAGGGGAAAAGCGGCCGGGAAATCCGCAGCATGTTTGCGCAGAAAACAGACGGAAAAGAGTTTGACCAGTGGATGGAGGCGTTCTGGAAAAGAAAGTATGAGTCGGATTTCTCCAGGGAGATGAGCCGGTCCATGGAAGTATATTTAAAAGAATTTCTGGAGAAATAACGGAAAGCCAGAAAGACAAAGAGAGAAATAACCGCCGCTGACAGCCTTATGATCTGGGACTGCCGGCGGCGGTTTTATTGCGGAACATCCATATTATCTGATTTTCTTGGACAGCATATCAGGATTGGATGCAAAAGTCAGCGCCGTCTCCTTGGTGATGGTGCCTTCATTGTACAGCCGTGCCAGGCTGGAATCCATGGAGCACATCTCCGGACTGGAAGATGAGTAGATAATGCCGTCGATCTGAGGAATCTTGTTGTCCCGGATCATATTGCGGATGGCAGGCGTTACGGTCATAATTTCGAATACGGGCACCAGCGTTTCATGTACGGTGGGAACCAGATGCTGGGTGATTACCGCCTGCAGCACCATGGAAAGCTGTACGGCAATCTGCCGCTGCTGGTTGGGCGGGAATACGTCGATAATCCGGTCGATGGTATTGGCGCTGCCGATGGTGTGCAGCGTGGAAAAGATCAGATGTCCCGTTTCGGCGGCGGTCATTGCCACCTGTATGGTTTCGTAGTCACGCATCTCACCTAAAAGAATCACGTCAGGGCTCTGGCGCAGAGCAGCCCGCAGAGCCGCCACATAGCTGTCGGTATCGGCGCTGATCTCCCTCTGGCTGATAATGCTTTTTTTATGCTGATGAAGATATTCCAGCGGATCTTCCAGCGTAATAATATGCTTCTCAAAATTTTGATTGATATCGTCGATCATACAGGCCAGAGTGGTAGACTTTCCGCTTCCAGCAGAGCCGGTCACAAGCACCAGACCCTTTTTAAACCGGGCCAGCGCCATAATATTGTCAGGGATACCCAGGGCGGAAGGGTCCGGCAGAGAGAAGGTAATGATTCTGATCACTGCCGACAGGCTGCCTCTCTGTTTATACGCACTGATACGGAACCGGGACAGGCCGGGAATGGCAAAGGAAAAATCATCGTCGCCGGTTTCCAGCAGATGATCCATAGAGCGTTTGCCGGCCAGCGCATAAATGTCGGTGACAATCTCCTGGGTATCCGCAGGAAGAAGCCGCTGGTCGTTGATCTGGCTGATCGTATTGTTGACCCGCATGGATGCAGGACGGCCGGCTACGATAAATAAATCCGAAGCATTGCGGTCCAGCGCCTTCTGGAGCAGTTCCGTTGTATTTGTAAATTCCATCTTGTTTCCTTTCTGTTTTCCTGTCTTTCTTGTATGATGTTAAAATTCCGCAGATTTCCCCATGATAGAAAAACGCTTTTGCAGGGATGCGCAGGGCGTCCCTGCGAAGCATAACTTTTATTTCTTCTGTCATTTATCCAAAGGGAACGGGCACCGGATCAGGGTATGCCGGCTTACGGAGCGGCCGGCATATGTCAGAAGGTAATCAGCTCCAGACTTTCATCGCCGTTCCATTCGGAGGCTGGAACCTTCTGCCAGGCAGTGATTCTTAAATATCCGCCCGCTGTTTCGGGAGCGGCGTTAACGGTCAGAACCACATGCAGCGTCTGGGTATCGTTGACCGGAACCTGATAGGTGAGGGTCGGTTCCTCTCCGGTAAAATCTGCCGTGACCGTGTCCAGATCAGCAAGCTGTTCCTCGACAGCCCTGCGATACTGTTCCGGCGAGGCGCCGTAAGCGTCATGGAGAATCCGGTCGATATCCCGGAGGGTTTCCATGGCGGTGTTGGAGGCTTCGTAATAATCGGCGTTGTAATCTGCGATCTTACGGCTGTACTGGTATTCACTGAGAGCGCCTGACAGGGCCAGCGTGGCAAATATAACCAGACATAAAACGATAAAAGTCATCAGCAGTGAAACAGAGCCGATATTTGTGACCGGATATGAGCGCTTTTTCATGTGAGAGAAAGCCTCCTTTCTATATCATGTACGTTCGGAATTTCGATACACCTGTCTTTGCGGTGAGGTTCCGGGCGTACAGTATCTAATCGGGCATGAAAGGCTGGTAGGCCATCACTTCCAGACTGTAGATTTCTCCGGAAGCCTCATTGCCGTACATGGCGATGGTATATATGGAAGTCTGCCCGTCAGCAGGCGCAGCGGTAATATTCAGCGTGTAACAGGAAGCTTCGCTGCCGCAGGGCTGAAACTCCCGGTCAAAATAAATATGACTTTCCGGGCTGCCGATATCGGAATCCGGATAGAGCTCTGACAGTGTGTCCCAGGGATGTTCCGATTCACTCAGGATATCGGCGGCAGAAGAAGTCTGCCTGACGGCCATATCCAGTTCCCTGGTGTCCTGCCCCAGGTTATGGGCTTTGACGAACAACTGGAGACATATGGCGCTGGACAGGGAGAAAAACATAATGGCAATGATAATCTCCATCAGCAGCAGCCCGGAACGGCTGGAAGAAGAAGCCTGTTTCATGGAACACTCCTTTCCGATGCGATCAGAGAGCTTTGAAAGCCGTCGCTGTCCGTTACCACAAATCTGTACAGGCGGTCCTCCGGGCTGGTCATGGACAGCGAGGAAATTTCCATGATATCCCTGCCGTTTTTCAGGGAGAAAGAAACATCGTCCCGGATAAACAGTTCTTTGAGCATCCCTTTATATTCATAAATATATGTAGTGTAAAAAATCCCGTCGTAATCGGCAGACATAGCCAGACAGTCGGTGTCTTCGATACGGACAATCTCTATGGCGCCGCCCGTGTCGTTCTGGCGTATTTTTTCTTCGATGTAAGCCAGTGCGGACCGGTTTTCATCATTCACCCGCAGCCGGCCGGTGGTGGATCCGTAGAGATCCGCCGCCAGAATCAGCACGATCAGCGCAGATGCGGCAAAAACGAAAAAGAGAGCGATAGGGAAAACCAGGTCTATCACATGTCTGCTGCGTGTTTGAAATCTCATTTGCCCCGCCCCCTGTCTATAATCGTCACATCCGGCATGATATTACTGCCGTATACCTGGTAGTCTACGAAAAATCTGTCCTCATCGTAATACAGGCCGTAATGTTCCTTTAGATATAAGAGACTTTCCGGGTAAGAACCTTCGATAGAATAGCAGTGAACGATTCCCCGGTTTATCGCCTGTTCAAGGGTCTCTTGTTCCTGGACGTCGGTTCTGTCTGCCACCAGCGTCGTTCCCACCGTAAAGGCGGCGATGATCAGGAAGAAAAAAATGATGGAGATAATGAAATTTTTTGAGGCAGAACCGCTTTTCTGCGTTTCAAAACGATGTTTCATAGTGCCGCTCCTATCTGCATGCGCAAATGCTTACAAGCTTGACATAATGCCCATCAGCGGAAGCATAACGGACAGCAGAATCATACCGACGATGACAGAAAGCACAATTACCAGCGTCGGTTCCAGTATGGAAATGATATTGGTAAACCGCTGGTCGATCTCATCCTGGTATTTATCCGCAATTTCATGCATAATTTCGTCAAGGCTGCCGGTTTTGGAGCCGATGGAAACCATACGGGCATAGATGCCGGAGAAAATTCCCGCTTCCAGAAGGGAGTGGGAGAGATCCTCTCCGTTATTGACCGCTTCCCGGCAGACGTCCAGTTTTTTGCTGAATTCCTCATTATTGGTAAGCTTTGCGGCAAGGTTCAGGCATTCTTCCGGATTCATGCCGCTGCTTAACGTAAGGGACATGCCGCTGGCAAACCGGCATGCTGCCAGCTTTTCCGTAAAGGCTTTGGTCCAGCCCAGATGAGCGGTAAAAGAAGCAAAGGTTTCCCGTCCGCTTTTGGTTTTCCCGAAATATAAAACGAGTGCGGCCAGCGCTGCGACGAGAACGATCAGCACAACGGAATAACGGTTGATCGCCGTGCCAAAATCCAGGATTGCCCTGGAAAGTCCGGTCATTTCACTGCCTAACTGGCGGAAAACCTGATTAAAAATGGGCATAACTTTTGTGACCAGCACGAGAATGACCAGAAGCATCATAAAAACCATAATCAGCGGATATGTAACGGCATTTTTAATCGCCTGGGCAATTCCGGCTTCTCTTTCATAGTGAACGGACAGCGCCTCCATCACCTCGTCCAGTCTGCCGCTGTATTCTCCGATCTGCACCATATGCAGCATATAGGCCGGAAATGCGCCGGTAGCCGAAAGGGCTTCCTGAAAATTGCCGGTGGTCTGCAAGGTTTCTTCGATGCAGGTTAAAAATCTGATTTCCTCCTGTTCCTTTGTGTCCTCCAGCATCAGAGAGACGCCCTCCAGAGTGGAGATGCCGGAATGCAGGATCATCGCCATCTGGGAACAGAAGGCAGCTGTCTCCGTATTCGATAAAGGCGTAAATGTTTGTTCAGCCATATGGGCTCCTTTCTTACCTGTCGTTCAGGTAAAGTATTTATAATAAACAACCTTTTAGTGTGCTGTCTCAGCCGGACGGCACACTAATACGAATATTTTACGACGTAATTGCTTCCGTCTCCGATAAACTCCTTCAGCGCTTTGTTATTGCTGCCGGCGGCGAAAGTGGGGTCCATGAGGCTCCAGCTCTTTCCGTCAAATTCGATCATATTGTCCACCCAGCCGACGTCTTCCAGATAGACACTGATCCAGGCATGATAAGCCTCGCCGGCATATCCCACCTCCAGCTTGGTAGGAATCTTCTGAGAGCGCAGCATGGAAGACATCACCGACGCATAGTCAAAACAGATGCCTTTGCCGGAGGCAATGGTTTCGTCGATATCGGGCAGGTAGCCATATGTGACGCTGGTGGCTTTGGCCTCATCGTAAATGATATGTTCGGTAACATAATGATAGACATTGCTGACCACGTCAAGATCAGTGCGTGCGCCCTCGGAAACTTCTTCTCCCAGTGCCACCGTTTTGGAATCGGCGTTAAAGGAGACATACTGGTTCGGATACAAAAAAGGCAGAAACTCATCCCGGATTTCCACGTCGATCTCCTGCGTGCAGGCGACAGAGTACTTGTCGTCCACCACATTTTCATAAACGGTCAGCGTATAGGCGCCGCTGCCGGAAGGGAGGGGGAATGTTTCATATTCTTTGTCTTTGGACAGCAGATAGGTGTATTTATTGCCGTCGGGCGTCAGAATCTGCAGTTTTACCTTCGGGTTGTCTCCGGCATACCGCACCATGACATAGCCTTCGCCGGTGTTGGAGGCGTCGATGGATACCAGGTCGGAGCCATAGGTGACGGTTCCGTCTGCGGAAGGAACCAGTACCTCAGGCGTGTTGTCCCGCAGGGGCAGGTTTGTCTGTCCGGAATCCCCGCCGGTGTCTTTTCCGCCGCTTCCGGTTTTGTCGGACTGACCGGCGGAACTGTTGTCGGTATGGCTGGCCGAGGCCTGGTTTTTTGCGTTCGAGGTCCCGTTATCCTTTTTGCAGCCGGAAAAAAAAGCGCAGCATAAAAGAGTCAACAATACAAACATATAGCGAGATATTGTATTCCTGTTCATTTTTACCGCACCTCCGGAGTCTGTTTAGATTTGTTTATTATACTATTTTCAGGGAAGATAATCAATAGGTTTTCAGATTCCGGCACGGTTCCGGCGCCGTTTTGTCACAGTTCTCCGGTATGGCCTGTTTTCCGGAGATATTCCAAAAGAGAATATCCATAAGCCGTCCTTTTCGGCAAGTTTTCTTGACTTTACGAGAATCTATTATAAAATAGAGAGGAAATGAGAAAAGGAAGGTACGTACGGATGAAACAACTGAATATTTGTATTGCATTGCTGACGGCCGCCGCATTGCTGCTGACAGGCTGTGCCGGAAACAGAGAAAAAGGCGGAGAGACGACGGGGACGGCGGAAGCCGGGCAGCAGGAGACAGAGGAAACACAGTCTCAGACTGAAAAGCCGGCCGAACCGGAAGCACGGGGGACAGGCCCCATTACGTTTACGGATATGAACGGGCGGGAGATCACTCTGGAGAAGCCGGCCGACCGGATCGTGGCGCTGACCGCCTCTGACTGCGAGATTCTCTATGCCCTGGGCGCAGGAGACACGCTGGTAGGCCGGGGAGAATACTGCAACTGGCCTGCGGAGGTGATGGATGTGCCCTCCGTACAGTCGGGGGAAAATACCAATGTGGAACAGATCATTGCCCTGCAGCCCCAGGTGCTGCTGATGAGCGCCATGGCCCAGACTGACGAGCAGATCGAAGCGCTGGAAAATGCGGGGATTCAGGTGGTGGTCAGCTATGCCCAGGATATCGAAGGCGTTTATGAGGCCATTTCCATGATCGGCACGGCCATGGGGAAAAACGATGAGGCGGAGTCTTTGGTCACGGAGATGAAAAACACGTTCGATCAAATTCGGGAAAATTCGACAGGAGACGGCAGTGAGACTATTTATTTTGAGGTGTCTCCGCTGGAATACGGCCTGTGGGCGGCCGGAAGCGGCACGTTTATGGATGAGGTGGCCCGGATGCTGGGGCTGGCCAATGTATTTGCGGATATGGAAGGCTGGGGCGAGGTGTCTGAGGAACAGGTGATTCAGCGGGCGCCGGACTATATTGTGACCATCGCTATGTATTACGGAGAGGGCCTGACCCCTGTGGAGGAAATCACTTCCCGCAGCGGCTGGGAAAACATTCCGGCCATTCAGAATGGAAAGCTTCTGAATTTGCAGAATGACGAGCTGTCCCGTCCGGGTCCGCGTCTGAAAGACGGGGCGGAGCTGCTGTATGAGTTTGTGTACGGCGGTAAAACAGAGTAAAAAGAAAATGAGAAAGTGGACAGCGAGCGGAAACTTTCGGCAGACATACAGGAGAAACGAATGAAGAAAAGAAGCCGTGAAGGGTTCAGCCTTCCTATATATATACTGTTTACCGCGGTTACGTTGGCGGTTATGCTGCTCTGTATCTGCGTGGGAAGCGTGATGCTTCCGCCAATGGACACGCTGGAGGTTTTATGGAACGGGCTGACCGGGGCGCAGGGGCCAGTCAATGAAATGGCGGCCAATATCATTCTCCCTGTCCGGCTGCCGAGAGTGCTGTGCGTGGCGCTGGTGGGTGCTTCTCTTTCTCTGTGCGGCGGCGCCATGCAGGGACTTCTGAAAAATCCTCTGGCGGACGGCACGACGCTTGGAGTGTCCTCCGGTGCTTCCCTGGGGGCGGTGACTGCCATTGCCTTTGGGATTTCGCTGCCGGGGTTTCCCTTTGCGGGCAGTATGGTGATGGCGGTGCTCTTTGCTTTCGGCTCGCTGGCATTGATTCTCTCGTTGGCTTATAAACTGGATTCTTCACTGTCTACCAACACGATTATCCTGATCGGCGTGATTTTTTCCATGTTTGCCAGCAGTATTTCCAGCCTGATTATTACCTTTGCCGGGGACAAGATCAAGACCATTACTTTCTGGACCATGGGTTCATTGCAGGGCAGCAGTTATGAAAATGCCCTGGTGCTTCTGGCGGCGCTGGCGTTGTTTGGCGGGCTGGTAATCGGCTGCGGCAGGGAGCTGAACGCCTTTGCCGTGGGGGAGGACAATGCCCGGAATATCGGCGTCAACGTGCGGCGGGTGAAACTGACGGTTCTGATCTGTATTTCGGTGCTGATCGGCGTCTGCGTGTCCGTCAGCGGCACCGTAGGATTTGTGGGGCTGGTAACGCCTCATATGCTGCGCAGCATAACGGGCCCCAACCACAGGCGGCTGCTTCCGGCCACGCTGTTTGGCGGCGCCTGCTTTCTGATGCTGTCGGACCTGCTGGCCCGCACGCTGCTGAATCCAAGGGAGCTGCCTCTGGGAGTGGTTACTTCCTTTGTCGGCTCCATGATGTTTATTTATATTTTTTACATGTCCAGAAAGGGGAGATAGAGGGGATGGGCGCAATGCTGGAGGTGAACAATCTGACGGTGCGGTTCGGCCAGATGACAATTGTGGACGAGATCAGTTTTTCCGTCTCTCCCGGAGAATGGCTGATGATTATCGGGCCCAACGGCGCAGGAAAATCCACGATCAACAATGCCATTTCCCGTGCCGTTCCTTATATGGGGACGGTGCTGTTTGAGGGAACGGATATCCGGCGCAGCAAAAGCCGGGAGATGGCCCGGAATATCGGTGTGCTGTCTCAGAACCATTATGTGGGCTACGGATTTACCGTGGAAGAAGTGATCCGGCTTGGCCGTTATGCCCATGCGCCGGGTCTGCTGGCGGGAGGAAAAGACGAGGGGGAAGAAAAGGTCCGGGATGCCATCCGAAAAACCGGGATGGAGCCTTACCTGAATCAGTCGGTGCTGACTCTGTCCGGCGGAGAGCTGCAGAGAACTTTCCTGGCGCAGTTGTTTGCCCAGGACCCCCGCCTGCTGATTCTGGACGAGCCTACGAATCATCTGGACCTGATCTATCAGAAACAGGTTTTCGCGCTGGTGGGAGAGTGGCTGAAAAAGCCCGGCCGCGCGGTAATCTCCGTGGTACATGACCTGAGCCTGGCCAGAGCCTACGGCACCCATGCGCTACTGATGAAAAAGGGAAAGATCGTATCCATCGGTTCCGTGGAACAGGTGATGGCGCCGGAGTATCTGAATCAGGTGTATGATATGGATGTGTATGACTGGATGCGGCAGATGTACGGCCAGTGGAGCGGTGCGGCTCAGACATGATCGGGCCTGTCTTTTTTCGGTGTTTTCAGCATATAATAACAAAGAAAAAATAACAAAAGCCGCTTTTTTTTGGCAGCAGCATTTGTTATTTTTTAAATCTGCGTATCACTTATATCCGAGAAATGCGTCTACGCCGTCAGCGATGCCCTGTACAATTTTCGCCTGGTATTCGGCAGTCTGCATCAGCATATCTTCGTCCGGATTTGTCATGTAACCCATCTCCACAATCGTTGCCGGAACCTGGCTCCAGTTATTGCCGCTCATGGAGTCTGTTTCCCAGACGCCCCCGCTGACACAGCCGGTTGCCTCACAAAGCCTGCCGATAATGCAGTCCGAAAGGCTGCGGCTTGACTCATACAGCCCCGGCACAAAGGGACTCTGGGGAGTCGTGCAGATGGTCATTGCGCCCTGAACACTCTGATTCTCCGAGCCGTTCGCATGGATTCGAATAAAGGCGGCCGCCCCGGCCGTATTCGCGACCTCAGCCCGCTGAACGCAGCTTACGGGCACATCATTAGACTCCCGCGTCATCAGCACCGTGTAGCCCCGGTTTTCCAGTTCTTCCTTTAGTTGAAAGGAAACTGTCAGGGTAAGTGCGTACTCTGCCACGCCGCTGCTGACACCTCTGGTCCCGCTGGCATCCGCCGCCTTGTATTCCCCGGATCCGGGCCCTAACGGTTCACTTCCCTCGGCTACCACGCCGGAATGTCCCGGGTCAATGACGATAATCTGTTCTTTCCGTTCCGTGGTTTCTGTCTCTGCCGTTATTGTTTCGGCTGTGTCCGTGGTTTCATCTTCTTTTGGGTTCTGCTCTGTTATCGCCGTTTGCTCTGCTGTTTCGGTTTCACTTTCAGTCTCAGACTCGGTTTCGCTTTCTGTTTTTGTTTCAGTTTCAGTTTCTGTTTCTCCCTCGTCTTCGCTGTCTTCTGTTTGGATTTCCGGATCGTTTTTCGTCTGTTCTGTGTTTGCTGTTTTTTCCGCCGTTTCCGTCTGTTCATTTTTCTCATTCGTTTCCTGAGCCGAACAGCCGGTTAGAAGCAGTACCGCACAGAAAAGAATAAATATTTTCTTTACGTTTTTCATTTTCTTCCTGTCTCCGAATTACATTTTTTAACAGTGAGGACATATGCTGTCAGTACCATTTTAATGATGGTACATCCCCTTGTCAAATAGTTCTTTTCTGGACGAAATAAATTGACATAAATGATGGAAAGATAAATGAAAGAAACCCGGTCGGAAGCGAATGCCGCCGGCCAGGTCTTCAAAATTTGTCTTGATATAGTTATGCGGAAACTGACGGAATCCGAGGCTTTATAAATTTATCAGCCGGCGCACGTCCGGGGAATGGTTATCCGGGAAACGCGCGGGAAGCTATCAGATATCCAGCCCCGCATGATACCCCTGATAAATCGCGGCCGTGATATTGCCGGGTTTTACACAGTCGCCGATTTCCCGTACAATGGGAGCGGCATCGCGCAGTGCTTCAATGCCTTCCCGGTTAGACCGCTGTCCCACGGCGCAGACAACGGATGTTCCGGGAACAAGGATTTCCTTGCCGTCGGCTGTCTTGCAGAGCACGCCTTCTTCTGTCACTTTTAATCCTTGACAGCCGGTATGGGCGGTCACATGTTTTTCGATCATCTGCATCAGAATGGGGCGGTGGCGGATATTGGCATCCGGGGCCAGGGTATCCCGCATTTCCACCAGATGAACCTGCTTGCCCTCCTGCGCCAGATGAATGGCGCATTCGCAGCCTGCCAGGCCGCCGCCCAGAACCACGACGGAATCGCCGACTTTTTCTTTTTCCAGATAGTAGTTGTTGACCACGACCACATTGTTTCCGTCGATGCCCGGAAGGGGAGGAAGAATCGGATTAGAGCCCATGGCAAGGATCAGTACGTCAGCGCCCTCTTTTTCCACATAGCCGGCGGTAACTTCCGTATTGCAGCGGATCTCCGCTCCTTCGTCTCTGGCTTGTGCTTCCAGTACTACGCCCAGCTCATACATCTCGTGTTTAAAGTCGATGGCCTGTTCGCATTTCAGAATGCCGCCCGGTTTGTCACTCTTTTCACAGAGAATCACCTGATGGCCCCGCTTGGCTGCCGTGACGGCCGCCTGCAGTCCGGCCACGCCGCCGCCTGCGATCAGAACCTTCTTTTTCCTGGCGGCAGGCAGTACTTCCGTTCCTTCGATCTCACGTCCGATCAGCGGATTGACGGTACAGCGCCGCGTCTGGGTGGTGGGGCGCTCCGCCATACAGGTAAAGCAGCGCAGGCATTTTACAATTTTGTCGTCGTTTCCGGAGACGATTTTTTCCGGCAGGAAAGGGTCTGCTAAAAGGGCCCGTCCCATATATACCACGTCTGCCTTGCCGGAGGCAATGATATCTTCCATCATGGCGGGATCATTTAACGCGCCGATGGTAGCTACGGGGACTTTCACATGCTTTTTAATCTCGGCGGCCAGATATACATTGACGCCGTGAGGGGAAAACATGGAAGGGTGAGTGTTAAAGAAGCCAAACTGATAGGAACCGGCGGACACATGAATCAAATCCACATATTCCTCTACGGCCTGAGCAATGCGGATTCCTTCTTCCAGGTCATAGCCGCCGTCAAACAGCTCCGAGCCGCTCATACGGAACTCGATGGGGAACGCCGGGCCTACCGCTTCCCGGACAGCCGCGAGAACACGGATGGTAAACCGCATCCGGTTTTCAAAAGAGCCGCCGTATTCGTCGGTTCTGTGGTTGAAATAGGGGGAGATAAACTGGTTTAAAAGCCAGGTATGGCCGCCGTGAACCATAATCATTTCAAATCCGGCCCGTTTGGCCAGCGCCGCCGTTTCTTTGTAGCGGGCAACGATATCGTCGATCTGTTCCAAAGTCAGAGCGGTCACTTTTCTGCCGTCGGGACGGACACCGTCGCTGGGGCCGTACTGGGTCAGAGACTGCTTTTTGTTCTTGTCTGCCATATAAGTGCCCGCGTACTGCCCGGAATGGGAGAATTCCACGCTGGGAATGGCGCCGTGTCTGCGGATAGCGTCGGCGCAGAAGGTAAAGCTGGCCAGAGAGCCTACGGTCTGCAGGTCCAGGTGGAGCATATGGGAGGCATCTGTCTCCGGATGAACCACCAGCTCACTGATGGTAACGGCGGCAGCGCCGCCTTTGGCCCGCAGCTCATAAAATGCCCGTGTCCGGTCTCCGGGCACACAGTCGGCGGTGATATCCGTCGCGCCGATGGGGGAAGCGAACATGCGGTTGCGGAAAGTGATATTGCCCAGAGTGATGGGCTGGGACAGATGGGGGTATTTTCGTTCCATGGGGGTACCTCGCTTTCGTTGGAATGTTGGTGTGATTCGGAATCTGTTCGTTATCCGTAAATGTCTGTCAGCTTGGATAACGAAACAGAACGGTGTCCGATCCTTCGCTTTGGACAGCGGAATCGGACAGTTAATAAAAGTATATAATATAAGATAAAACATGTCAATATTTACATGTTTAGAAATATATAAGATTAGCGCAGATAACAAAACGGAATATATGAAACGAAGAACTATTTGTATTGTCGTCATTTATTCGTTATACTAATAAGAGACTTGTCCCATTTCATGAAAGGCAGAATGGAATGTATGAAGGAGGGATGCGGGAGTATGGCGAGAACGGTGGGGATCGGCTATCAGGATTTTGCCAAGGTAAGACAGGAACATATTTTTTATGTGGATAAAACAAATTTTATCCGGGAATGGTGGGAAGGGAAGGATGAGGTAACTCTGATTACCCGCCCCCGGCGTTTTGGTAAGACACTGAATCTGAATATGCTGGAAAAATTTTTTTCCGTGCAGTATGCAGGACAGGAAGCATTGTTTCAGGGCCTTTCAATATGGGAGGATGAAAAATACAGAGATCTTCAGGGAACCTATCCCGTTATTTTTATCAGCTTTGCGGATGTAAAAGAAACCACATATATACAGGCAAGAAAGAAAATCTGCCGTATTATAAAAGCGCTTTATAATAAATTTGATTTTCTGGTGGAAAGTAATTTGCTGAATAAAAGTGAACAGGAGGATTTCCTGCATATTTCCGTAGATATGGAAGATAATGAGGCGTCGTATTCGCTGAAAGCCTTATCTGACTTTTTGTCACGGTATTACGGAAAAAAAGTGATTATATTACTGGATGAATATGATACGCCCATGCAGGAAGCTTATGTTAACGGTTACTGGGATGAACTGGTTTCATTCACAAGAAATATGTTTAACGCCGCATTTAAAACAAATCCTTATCTGGAGCGGGCAGTTATGACAGGGATTACGAGAATCAGCAAAGAATCGATTTTTTCCGACCTGAACAATCTTGAGGTAGTTACCGCCACGTCGGAAAAATATGCGGATTGTTTCGGGTTTGACGAAAGTGAGGTTTTTGCGGCTCTGGATGAGTATGGTTTATCAGCGAAGAAACAGGAAGTAAAAGCCTGGTATGACGGATTCCGGTTCGGAAGACGGACGGATCTGTATAATCCCTGGTCCATTTTGAACTACTTGGATAAAAAACAGATTGGGACTTACTGGGTAAATTCCAGCTCAAACAGTCTGGCGGGAAAGCTGATCCGTGAGGGAAGCAAAGAGATTAAGCAGGTTATGGAAACGCTTCTGGCCGGGAAAACGGTGACAGCGGAAATTGACGAACAGATTGTGTATGATCATCTGAAAAAGAAACGGAATGCGATATGGAGTCTGCTGTTAGCCAGCGGATATTTAAAGGCCGTGCATGTGGAATTTGCGGAACAGACAGGGCGGACGTATTATGAACTGAAACTGACGAATAAAGAAGTAAAAATTATGTTTGATTCGATGATTCGTGATTGGTTTTCAGAAGCGGAAGAAACTTATAATGGTTTTATCCGGGCCCTGTTTCTGGATGATGTGGAGGCGATGAATGACTATATAAATAAAGTGGCGGCGGCCGTATTCAGCTATTTTGATGTGGGCAGGAATCCTTCGGAAGAAGAACCGGAACGCTTTTATCACGGTTTTGTGCTGGGCCTGATGGTGGAATTGTCCGGCCGGTATGTGCTGACTTCCAATCGTGAAAGCAGTTTCGGCCGGTATGACGTGATGCTGGAGCCGCTGAATCCGGAAACAGACGCCGGAATCATTATGGAGTTTAAAGTGTTCCGGCCAAGAACAGAAAAGAGTCTGGAAGATACGGCTGAAGCCGCATTGAAACAGATTGAAAAAAAGAAATATGAAATGGCACTGACAGCGAAAGGAATTCCGAAAGAAAATATAAAAATGTATGGATTTGCTTTTTGTGGAAAACAGGTGTTGATTAAAAAAAGAGAAACGGGTACAGACGATAGACTGTGACACAATATAGAAAAGAGGGAACATGAGGACGTTAAAATACGCCATATTAGGTCTGCTGAATCAGCGGGAAATGTCAGGCTACGAGCTGATGAAGCAGTTTGAGTCGGGACTGAATGAATTCTGGTCGGCCAAGCACAGCCAGATTTATCCGGAGCTGGCGAAGCTGACGGAGGAAGGTTCCGTGGCTTATCAGGTTCAGATATCCGGTTCCGTGCTGCAAAAAAAAGTGTATTCCGTCACGGAAACGGGCCGGAAGGATTTTCTGGCCTGGCTGGAACAGGATGTGAAGATGGAGCCCACCCCCAAAGAGGTATTCCGATTAAAGCTTTTCTTTGCCAACTGCCTGGATGCCGGGACACTGCTTGCCAATCTGGAGAGCCAGCTACGGCAGCATGAGGAAAGGCTGGCGCACCTGAAAAATAACCGGAAAAAATTCACGGATGTACCGCCGGCGGATTCGGAAGGGTTTGGCGATTATCTGGTTTTGATGGGGGCGGTGATGCGGGAGGAGATGAGCTGTGAGTGGCTGAAAAAGTGTTTGGAGCTTTGCCGGAAGGAGGAACGGAAATCAGAGGCATAGTGTTGATAGGTAACGTTAGGATATAGCATGTTATGTATAAAAAAGGCGCCCGCATACCGGAGCGGAACCATCGGTATGCGGGTGTCTTTTTTACAATGGCCGATTTATTTTAGATAAAAGCCCTGTAAATGCTTAGAGATTTTAAACCTGATTTAAAATTCATTCCCTTGAAATCTGGGAATTCCCTCGAATCCGGCCTGCAAATCTTCCTCGGTGGGAATATAATCGGTCATCTTGCCGTCGTGGAATTTCTCGTATGCCATCATATCGAAATACCCGGTGCCGGTCAGGCCAAAGACAATCGTCTTTTCCTCTCCGGTTTCCTTGCACTTTAAAGCTTCGTCGATGGCGATCCGGATGGCGTGGCTGCTTTCCGGCGCGGGCAGGATGCCTTCGATTCTGGCAAACTGTTCCGCTGCCTGGAACACGGCGGTCTGTTCCACGGATACCGCTTCGATCAGGCCGTCATGGTACAGTTGGGACAGAATGCTGCTCATGCCGTGGTAGCGCAGGCCGCCCGCGTGATTGGCGGAAGGAATAAAGCTGCTGCCCAGGGTGTACATTTTCGCCAGCGGGCAGACCATGCCGGTGTCGCAGAAGTCATAGGCGAATTTGCCTCTGGTAAAGCTGGGGCAGGAGGCGGGTTCCACGGCGATAAACCGGTAATCTTTTTCCCCTCTTAGCTTTTCGCCCATAAAGGGAGAGATCAGGCCGCCCAGGTTGGAGCCGCCGCCGGCGCAGCCGATAATGATATCCGGCTTTACATTATATTTATCCAGCGCTGCTTTGGTTTCCAGGCCGATAATGGTCTGGTGGAGCAGTACCTGGTTCAGGACGCTGCCCAGCACATAGCGGTAGCCTTCCTGACTGGTGGCGGCTTCCACCGCCTCGGAGATGGCGCAGCCCAGACTGCCGCTGGTTCCGGGATGAGCTTCCAGGATTTTCCGTCCCACGGCGGTTTTGTCGGAAGGGGACGGAGTGACATTGGCGCCGTAGGTCCGCATCACTTCCCGGCGGAAAGGCTTCTGTTCATAAGAAACCTTTACCATATATACCTGACAGTCCAGCCCGAAGTAGGAGCAGGCCATGGAAAGGGCGGTGCCCCACTGTCCGGCGCCGGTTTCCGTGGTCACGCCTTTCAGTCCCTGTTTTTTGGCATAATAGGCCTGGGGGATGGCGGAATTCAGCTTGTGGCTGCCGCTGGTGTTGTTGCCTTCGGATTTGTAATAAATTTTTGCCGGTGTGCCCAGCTGTTCTTCCAGACAGTATGCCCTGACTAAAGGGGAGGGACGGTACATTTTATAGAAATCCTGGATTTCCTGCGGAATGTCGATATAGGCGGTGGTGTCGTCCAGCTCCTGTTTAATCAGCTCGTCACAAAATACGGGGCGCAGATCCTCGTAGGTCATCGGCCGTAAGGTTGCGGGATTTAAAAGCGGCGCCGGTTTATTCTTCATATCGGCCCGCACATTATACCATTGTCTGGGCATCTCGTCTTCTGTCAGAAATATTTTATAAGGGATTTTTTTGTCGCTCATGCTGGGCTCTCCTTTCGTGATGAAAAAGTAAAATATAAAAAAACTCCTGTCTCTGCATTTTCCTGCAGGGACAGGAGCAATCGTCTCCTGTGGTGCCACCCGGCTTGATATGGTACGACCCATACCCACTCAGCGCATACAAACATATGCCGATTTTGATAACGGAGTGTCTGCTCCGGCTTGCCTACTGAATCGGTTCTGATTTTTCGGTTCGCCCTCAGAAGTCCATTCGCCCAAGTCTCATGCACCGCATTCCCACCATCAGCGGCTCTCTGAACCAATCCTCTCAGGGTACTTACCCTTCCTCAACGGTTTTGTTTTGAATAAAAATTCTGCCTGAAACGTTTTCGCTGTGTTCAGGTTAGAGATAATTTAGCACAATAAAGCGGGGATGTCAATACTTTTTTGTGTTTGGGTGAAAAATAATTAAAAAAGTGGTTCAGGTAAATAAAATGCTGGATATTTACACAATATCGTGATAATATTAGAAAAAGTAACTGATTAATCTATGTATTTATTACAACTATGTAGGGGATAAATGGTATCATCTAAGAAGTTGAATGTAACACAGAATGAATTTTTAAATAGTTTTAAGTTTCATTATCGTACATATCAGGCATTGTCTGACGATGAAAAATATGTGTATGACAGGCGTCTGATTTTATTTTATGCCGTAGAATGCGGATTAAAGTGTTGGATAATGAAAAATAATGCGCTGAAAGACTATTACGAATTGAAGGAATACGCAGAGCGAAAAGGTATAGGTGATTTCAGACATAATATTAAAGAAATGCTGAAAGACAGAAATATGAGCGAAAAATATATATTGAAAAATTTGAAAACATTAGGTGGTCAGCGTGTGGAACCAAAACATTTGAACCAATTTTGGCGGTATGGAGTTCATGCTGATGATCGGGAAGCGGAAAATAAAAATGAGAAAGTATTAAATGATATTGCCATGGATTTGCTGAAAAGATTGTAGGAGACAGGTAAAAATGAGAACATTATATACTTGGAAAGATGTGGAGGTCCGGATTGAAAAAGAGCGCAGCCGATGGCCGGAGTCGTGGAAAAAGGTTCGTGTTTATCATGATGAGATCATCGTTTTAAAAACAGACATTACAAAAGATGAAGAATGCGACAAGACCTTTTTCAGACAAGTATTTGGCAGCTTTTTTGATGCGGAGAATTATGCTGTTCATATAGATGAATTTGAAATTTTCTTACCGATTGTTTGTGAAGAAGACGATTTTCAAAGCTATTTGACAG
>Ga0137306_101401_pt1 | contig 24830 bp, 18 predicted proteins | sample Inofroosms_March_FD_97187 | JGI IMG/M metagenome (GOLD analysis project Ga0137306, IMG submission 97187) | Mouse cecal microbial communities from Vienna, Austria - N-Acetylneuraminic and N-Acetylglucosamine D2O microcosms_March | ecosystem: Host-associated > Mammals > Digestive system > Large...
GAAATAGAAGCCCTTGCCCGGTGCTTACTTCCCGAAATCCAAAAATTCTTTGAAAGCCCGGAAGGACAAAAAGAATTTGAAGAATGGAAAGCACAGAGGGCAAAGGAAACGGAAAAAGAAAGGAGCGTATGACAAAAGCGGCGGTATCAGTCACGATACCGCCGCTTTTGCTTTAGCACTAAAGATATACTAAAAATCCGAAGCCGTCCCCGATTGGAACCGGGTTCGGATTATCATTATCTGGTGCGGGTAACAGGGATCGAACCTGCACGGGAAAACCCGATGGATCCTAAATCCATTGCGTCTGCCAGTTCCGCCATACCCGCAAATGTGTGCGGCAAAAGTTCCGTTTGCAGCTTTGCTTTTGCAAACACGCGCGAAAAAACAAAGGAATATGGCTTTATTGTACCAATTGGGCAGGGTGTTTGTCAATGGGGGAGGGCAGCGTTTTCCGCTTTTATTTGGAGGCAATCGCTTTCCCGTTCTTATTCAGGGCTTTCCCGTATTTGCCAAAAATCAGAGCATTCTCGATGTCCCGTTTTATGTTCCAAGGACGATCCAAAAATGGCGCGGCAAAAGGGATCTTTGCCGCGCCGAGGATTGATTCCGAAACAGAAAACGCCATCCGAAAGCGGGCCGCAGGACGGCAACTGCCGGCCGGGGGCGTCAGTTGCCGTCCGCCACCAGGGTGTCTATATAGGCGCCGATTTCCTGTGGACTGTAAAGGCCGGCCGCGCGCACGCGCTCACGCAGCATCCCGGGAAGACTGTCGTAATAGAGCTTTACGGAGGCGTCCTCCCGCAGCGCCGCTTCAAAGGCGGTGTCGTTATCGCCCAAATAGAGAATCATTCCAATCACCTCAATACCAGTATAGGCAAAGAGGCCCGGCTTCATGCGCTTTTGCGCAAAATATTCTCTGCAGAGCGGTGGTGCGCAAAAGCAACCTGACGGTAAGGTTTTTGCGCGGGGCGGCCGTTATTCTTCCAGCATCTCGCAGATAACGCCTCCGCCGCGCACCAGCTCGCCTTCGTACAGAACTGCGGCCTGGCCGGGAGCGGGGGCGCGCTGCGGCTCGTCAAAGCGCAGTGTCAGCAGGCCGTTTACATTCGATTGTATCGTGCAGGGGGCCGCCGCCGCGCGGCTGCGTACCTTTACGCCGTACCGCTGCCCGGGCAAAAGTGCCTTTCCGTCTGTTCGCGCGGCATCCGTCAGAACGATTCCGGCAAAAAACTCGCCGCCGCCGCGCGCCAGCTCGATGTTGCCGTCCGAACGGATGCGGCGCACAAACAGCGGACTTCCATAGGCGATATTCAGCCCCTTGCGCTGCCCGACCGTGTAATGCCAAACGCCTTGATGCGCGCCCAGATCCTCGCCGTCCGGGCCAATAAAGCGCCCTTGCAGGGGCTTGCCGCCGCGTGCGGCGATATATGCGGCGTAATCGCCGTCCGGAATAAAGCAGATCTCCTGACTGTCCGGTGTGTTTGCGCTAAGCAGCCCCGCTTCGGCTGCCATTGCGCGGATATCTTTTTTCTCAAATTCGCCCACAGGCAGGCAAAGGCGGGCAAGAATCTCCTGAGAAAGGCCGTACAGCATATAGCTTTGGTCGCGTTCAGCGCTGAGCGCGGCGCGAACATAGTAAAAGCCGTTTTCCTCCGCAATACGGGCATAGTGCCCGGTGGCAAGAAAATGGATGCCGAGCCGGTCGGCAACGCGCGCCAGCACTGTAAATTTTACATGCGGATTGCAAAGCACACAGGGGTTCGGCGTGCGCCCGGCGCAATATTGCGCGCAGAACGGCTCGACCACCTCGCGCTCGAACTGCCCGGTACAATCCTCTACCGTGAGCGGAACTTTCATCTGCTGCGCTACCGCTTCGGCAGCTTTCACCGCCGCTTCGTGCGCGGGGGAGAAGCGGATCACAACGGCCTGTACGTCAAAGCCCTGCTCGCGCAGGATCTGGATGCAGGCCGACGAATCCACCCCGCCGGACAAAGCGACAAGAACCTGATCCTGTGTTTCAAATGTGCCGAAACCGGTACCGGTGCTGATCTCGTCTGTCATAGAGGAATCCTCCCTGTTCGATGAAAAAAGATCGGAATAAGCCGGATCTGTGAGTGTAAGAATCCTGCGCGCGGTTCAAGCACTTCAATTCAGGCGGCAGGGGAGGCATGAAATGGTATTTTATCATGCGTCTCCTTTCTTGAAATGTGCGTCCGCTTTGCCGAAAAAAGCTTATTCCTCGCAGGAGCAGGCGTGACAGTCCTCCTCCAGTTTGCCGACAATCGGCTCGGGGTCTACACCCTGGCGGCGGTAGTAATCGGCCAGCGCGGCTTTTACCGCCTGCTCGGCCAGCACGCTGCAGTGCAGCTTAACGGGAGGCAGCCCGTCCAGCGCCTCCACCACGGCCTTATTGGTGAGCTTCAGCGCGTCGTCGATCGATTTGCCCTTGATCATCTCCGTGGCAATGCTGGAGGTGGCAATGGCCGCGCCGCAGCCGAACGTTTTAAACCTTACGTCGGTAATAACGCCGCCGTCGATTTTCAAAAACATTTTCATGATATCGCCGCATTTGGGGTTGCCCACCTCGCCGATACCGTCCGCGTTTTCGATCTCGCCGACATTGCGCGGATTTGCAAAATGATCCATAACCTTAGCACTGTACATGATTTTTGCCTTCTTTCCAGAAATTCACATCATAATTTTATCGGGCGGGCCCGGCCGGAAGGCCTCCCTGTGGGCCGCGGGCCCCAGACGCGCCCAAAGAAACATTTACGCGTGCCACAGCGGACTGCGCGCCCGCACGGCGGGAACGATCTCGTCCAGAGCGGCGCACACGGCCTTCGCATCCTCCATCGTGTTCTGCACGCCAAAGCTGAAGCGCAGGCTGCAGTGCGCGATCTCGTGCGGCAAACCGATGGCCAGCAACACATGGCTGGGATCAAGGCTGCCGGAGGCGCAGGCCGAGCCGGAGGAGGCGCAGATGCCGCGCATATCCAGCATCAGCAGCAGGCTTTCGCCCTCGGCCGCTGTAAAGCTGGCATTTACATTGTTCGGCAGGCGTTTGGCGCCGTCCAGCGGCCCGTTGATCTTCACCTGCGGCATGCTGCGGATATGCGCCAGAACATGATCGCGCATTTCGGTTAGGTGTGCACGCTTTTCCGCAAGGCCATTTACGGCGATCTCCAGTGCCGTGGCAAGGCCGACGATCCCCGCAACATTCTCCGTGCCTGCGCGGCGGCCGCGCTCCTGCGCGCCGCCGTCCATAAAGTTCAGCGGCAAAATACCCTTTCGCACATAAAGCGCGCCCACGCCCTTCGGCCCGTTGAACTTATGCGCCGACAGGCTGAGCATATCGATGGGAAGCGTGTGACAGTGAACGGGTACCGCACCCACGGCCTGTACCGCGTCGGTGTGGAACCACACGCCATGTCTGCGGCAGATGCTGCCGATCTCTTCAATGGGCTGAATGGTGCCGATCTCGTTGTTGGCAAACATAATGGTAACGAGCGCCGTATCCGGACGAATGGCGGCTTCCACCTCGGCGGGGGAGACAAAGCCTTCGGCGTCCACGGGCAGATAGGTTACCTCAAAGCCCTCTCGCTCCAGCGCCTGCATGGAATGCAGAACGGCATGGTGCTCGACGCTGCTGGTGATAAGATGCTTTTTGCCCTGACGGGCAAATTTGCGCGCCGTGCCCTTGATTGCCCAGTTGTCCGCTTCCGAACCGCAGCTTGTAAAAAACAGCTCGGCAGCATTACAGCCAAGCGCCTTGGCCGCCTTTTCCCGCGCGGCGGCAAGCGCCTCTCCCGCCGCTGCGCCGACGGAATAGAAAATGCTGGAAGGATTGCCGTAAGCCTCGCAGAAATACGGCGTCATCGCATCAAGCACGGGCTTTGATACAGGCGTCGTGGCGGCGTTGTCCACATAGATTGTGTTGCTCAAAATATCCACCTTGCTTTATTTTTTTGCGGGAGCCCGCAGCGCTTTGAACGGATATCACCGCACAGAAAAACTGTCGGCTGCCGGACTCCCTATTTTGCGCCGTCTGCATTTTTGCAGCGGACGTTTCGTACTGCTCTTATAATATACCGTTTTAGTGGTGTTTGCAACAGGAAATTTGTAAATTTTTTAAGGGGCGATTTTGCCGACAGGTTTTTTATACCGCGCCGCCGCCTGTACGGCCAGAGCGTCGCAGCGCTCGTTTTCCGGGTGGCCCGCATGGCCCTTGATCCAATGATAATGGAATGTATGCCCCTCGCACAACTCCAGAAGGCGCGCCCACAAATCGCTGTTCAGCGCGGGCTTTTTATCGCTTTTTACCCAGCCGCGCGCGCGCCAGCTTTTTGCCCAGCCCTTGGAAAGGCCGTCCATCACATATTTGGAATCACTGTACAGGTCGATATCGCATGGTTCTTTCAGGCACTCCAGCGCACAGATCACACCCATCAGCTCCATCCGATTATTGGTGGTATCCGCCTGGCCGCCGCACAGCTCCTTGTGTGTATCCTTATATTTTAAAATGGCGCCCCAGCCGCCCGGGCCGGGGTTGCCGCTGCATGCGCCGTCGGTGTAGATCGAGATTTTTTTCATAAAATGCCGGATCCTTTCATAGGGATAGCTTGTCAGTATTTTTAATCGTGTTTTCCATTCTATTATAACAAAATCGATTTTTATCGCAAGCCCCCCGCGCAAACAGAGAGGACGGCTTTGAAAAAATTTTTTCCGGCCGTTTCGCCTTCTCTGTGCGCCGCTCTGTTTAGCGCCGCGTTTTTATCCCATAGTAGAAGGGAACCGGGCCCGCAGCGGTTTTGCCGGACGGGGCAATGGCAAAACTTGACAATTGATACAGGGAATTGTATTATTGTAAAGATAGAACTTTGATCATGGGGGTTCGGAAAAGCGCCAAAGACGTGTTGGCACAGCGGCGAGGCATTTGTCTGCCGGCGCGGTATTTTCCGGCTTTTCTGGCCCTGTGGGGGCGCGGCGGGCGTTTTTGGCATTGCGCTTGCCGCTTTGGCCGCCGAAAAATTCGATCATAATTTTATTGCAAAGCAATAAAAGCGATATAAAAATAATTCCGAAGACAGCGCGCAAAACAAATTACTGCCCGCGGGCAACGGCAGAAATCGTTTGCTGCGCCGTGGTAAGCGCAAAAGAGCCTGCCGCAGAGCAAGGGCGAATTTCCGGCTTCAAAAGCCGGAAAACCGGCCTGCGGATATGCTGCTGCGCCTTTGCCGTCTTCCGGGAAACAGGAGGGACGAATGGAGAATATGCAAAAAAATATCAGGCCGCGCGCGCAGAAATCGCCGCCGGCGTCCACTGGCGTGCGCAAAAACGCATCGAGAATGCCTGCGCGGCAAAGCGTGCAGGAAACGGCTGCGCCGGAAAAGCCGCGCAGAAGCTATCATCCGCGCCGCAGGAAGGACACCGGGGCAGGGGCCGGAACGCCGGCGATCCCGGTGCGCATCATGCCCCTGGGCGGCCTTGGCGAGGTGGGCAAAAATATCACGCTGTATGAATGTCAGGGCGAAATGATCCTGGTGGATTGCGGCATCGTGTTCCCGGACAGCGATATGTTCGGCGTGGATCTTGTGATCCCGGATTTTACCTATCTGGTTCAGAACAAAGAGAACATCCGGGGCATTGTGATCACACATGGGCATGAGGATCACATCGGCGGCCTGCCGTATTTGCTCAAGGAGATCAATCTGCCGGTATATGCCACGCGGCTGACGATCGGCCTGATCAACAATAAGCTGGAGGAACACGGCCTTGTGCGCAGCACAAAGCTTGTGGAGATTACGCCGCGCCGAAAATTCAGGCTGGGCTGTTTTACCATAGAGCCGATCCATGTGAATCACTCCATCCCGGATGCCGTTGCACTGGCCATCAGCTGCCCCGCAGGTGTGATCCTGCAGACGGGTGATTTCAAAATCGATTACACCCCCATCACGGGCGGCCCTACGGATCTTGTTACGATCGCCGAGTACGGAGAGCGCGGCGTGCTGGCGCTGCTGTCCGATTCTACCAACGCCGAGCGGCCCGGCTTTACGGCCACCGAGCAGAAGGTGGGCGCAAGCATAGAGGCGCTGTTCAGCCGTGCCGGAAAAAAGCGCGTGATCATAGCGACATTTGCCTCCAACCTTTACCGGATCCAGCAGCTGATCGATCTTGCGGTAAAGGCCGGCCGGAAAGTGGCCGTATCGGGCCGCAGTATGGTGAACAATACGCAGATGGCGCTGGAACTGGGCTACCTGCATGCGCCGGAAAACGTATTGATCGATATCGAAGAGATCAACCGCTATCCGGCGGAAAAAATCGTTCTTGTCACAACGGGCAGTCAGGGCGAGCCGCTCAGCGCGCTCTCCCGCATGGCCAGCGCCAGCCACCGGAACGTGCGTGTCGGCCCGAACGATTTTATCATCATTTCGGCAAATCCAATCCCCGGGAACGAAAAAATGGTGACAAAGGTCGTCAACGGGCTGCTGAAGCTTGGGGCGGAAGTAATTTACGAATCCATGTATGATGTGCATGTGTCCGGCCACGCCTGTCAGGAGGAGCAGAAGCTGATGCTCACGCTGGCAAGGCCGAAATACTTCTTCCCGGTTCACGGCGAGTATAAGCAGCTGAAAAAGCACGCGCAGACAGCCGCTGCGGTGGGGGTACCGGAGGAAAATATCTATATCGGCGAAAACGGAGACTGCATTATCGTATCTGCCGACGGACTTACTGTCGGAGAGCCGGTTCCGGCCGGAGCGATCATGGTGGACGGCCTTGGCGTGGGCGACGTGGGAAATGTTGTTTTGCGGGATCGCCGCCATCTTTCCGAGGATGGACTGGTGATCGTGGCGGCTGCGCTGGATGCACGCACCGGTACGATCCTGGCGGGGCCCGAGCTCGTTTCGCGTGGATTTGTCTACGTGCGCGAGAACGAAAAGCTGATGGATGAAACGCGCGATCAGGTGCGCGAGGTGCTGGGCAGTATGAGCACGCTCGATCTGCGCGATTCCGGCAGCGTCCGAACGCGCATCCGTGAGACAACATCGGCCTTTTTATACCGAAAAACAAAGCGCAGCCCGATGATCCTGCCGATCATTATGGAGGTTTGAGCGTAAAAAACGAATGGCTGCGCGGCCTGCCCTGTGCCGGCCGCGCGGCAGACGGGCTTCTCATGCCCCCCAAAGCCTTTGGGCTGCGGCCGGAGAAACGATGCGAGATGCTTTGAACGAGGAGACGCTGCTGTATGAAAAAGCGATTTGCGGCATTTGACGCCGCTATCCTGATCCTGTCGGTAGCCTGCGTTGTATTATGTGTGGCGCTGGCGCTGATCAACCCGCTGTATCTTGCCTTTGCGGGCGGCGTTCTGTTGGTGGCGGCGCTTGTGGTGTGGCTGAACCTGCAATGGTTCCGGCGCAGGATCGCGCGCTTTCTGCGCGGGATCAGCAGCTCCTCCGATACCGCGCAGAACAGTTTTGCCTCGCTGAAGATGCCGGTTGCGGTGCTTTCCGGCGGGACGGTCGTGTGGTATAACGATGCGTTTCGGGACGACGTGACGCAGGGGCAGGAGGTTTGTCTGCTGCCCCTTGCGAAGGTGATCCCCGCGATCGACCCCGCGCAGACACAGGAAAAAAACGGCCAGAACATTGAATACGGCGGCCAGCGCTACACGGTGTACGGCAGCGGCGTGGAAAGCGTAGACAGCCTTTTTGTGTTGTACTTTGTAAACAATACCGTTTTGCGCCGGCAGGCAGGGGAATACCTTGCCACGCGTCCCGCCGTAATGATTATTGCGGTGGATACATACGACGAGATCCTGCGCGAGATGAAAGAGAGCGAACGAGCGCGTATCGCCGGCGAGATCGAACTGACATTAGAGCGCTTTATCGGAGGCACAACGGGCTTTTTGCGGCGCATCAGCGCTTCGCAGTATATTGCCGTGGTGGAAGAGCGCCACATGCAGGAGCTGGTAAAGGGGCGCTTTTCCGTGCTGGATGCGGCGCGCACCATCGGGGACGAGCCCGGTACGGTGACCTTTTCCATCGGTGTGGGCCGTCTTGCGCAGACCCTGCGCGAGGGCGAGACGATGGCTGCACAGGCGCTGGATATGGCGCTGGGGCGCGGCGGAGATCAGGCTGCCGTAAAAAGCCCGGAGGGCTTTGTGTTCTACGGGGGCGTTTCCCGCAGTGTGGAAAAGCGCAGCAAGGTTAAAAGCCGCATCATCGCTTCTGCGATCCGCGATTTGATGATGCAGAGCGGCAGCGTGCTGATCATGGGGCACCGTGCGTCCGATCTGGACGCGCTCGGCGCTGCGATCGGCATGCTGCGCTTTGCAAAGCTGTGCGGCAAGCCGGCCGCCGTTGTGGTAAACGAACGCCAGAGCCTTGCGGCAAACCTTGTGGAGGAATTTCGCCGTGCGGGCCGCGGCGAGGATTTTATCGATCCGGATGAAGCAGAAAAATACATGGATCCCGATACGCTTCTGATTATTGTGGATACGCATGTGAAGGCGCTACTCGAAAGCCAGGCGCTGTATCAGGCGGCCAAAACCGTTGTGGTGATCGACCACCACCGCAAATGTGTGGGACATATCGACGACAGCGTTGTCTTTTATCACGAGCCGTATGCCTCCAGCGCGTCGGAGCTTGTCAGCGAGCTGCTGCAGTATATTGAAATGACAAAAGAAAACCGCCTTACCGCGCTGGAGGCGCAGGCGCTGCTGGCCGGGATCATGCTGGATACGCGCAACTATGCGCTGCATACCGGCGTGCGCACCTTTGAGGCATCGGCCTATCTGCGCCGGATGGGCGCGCAGACACAGGCGGTGAAGCGGCTGTTCAACTGCTCATTTGAAACCTATGCCTATAAGGCGCAGCTTGTTACAGACGCGGAGATCTATATGGGGTGCGCCGTCGTGTTTTCGAGCAGCGTTCCTCCCGAGCTGAATGTGGTTGTTCCGCAGGCCGCCAACGATCTGCTGACGATCAACGGCGTGGAAGCGAGCTTCGTGGCGGTGGACAACGGAACTCAGATCGCACTTTCTGCGCGCAGTATGGGCGAGGTGAATGTGCAGGTGATTATGGAAAAGCTGGGCGGAGGCGGCCATTTAACGATGGCGGGCGCACAGCTGCGGGGCGTTACGCTGGAAGAGGCAAAGCGCCGGCTGCTGGATGCCATTACCGAATATCGGGAAAACCAGCGCATCGAACGGCAGAAAAACGGCTGAAGGAGCGGCAAAAACGATCATCGCCGCGCAAAAAGGCTTATGAAGTGTTCCAAAAGCGTGATGCCCGCCGAAAAAGCATCCGGATGCGGGCCCAAAGGGATTCGCGCAAGCTGAAAAAGCATCCGGAAGAGGACTGAAAAAGCGGGTGCAGACTGAAAAAATATTCGGGGGTATTGCCAACTCCGGGTGAAATTTGGTATAGTAAGGAAGAATCGGATCTGCGAAAAGGCGGTGTGGGTCCGGCTTTCTTTTCCTGCAGCGGCCGCAGGCCGCGATACAGATAACGGGAGGTTATGTGGGATGAAAGTGGTATTGAAGCAGGATGTGAAATCCATCGGGAAGAAGGACGAGCTGCACGAGGTATCGGACGGCTACGCACGCAATTATCTGCTGCCGCGCGGCCTTGCCGTTGCCGCCGACGCGGCCGCCGTCAATGAGGTGCGCACCAAGGCGGCCGCCGTAGAGCATCGCGCCGCGCAGGAGCTGGCTGCCGCGCAGGAGCTGGCGAAAAAAATCGGCGGACAAACCGTTGCGATCAAGGCAAAGGCCGGGCAGGGCGGACGTCTGTTCGGTTCCGTTACCGCAAAGGACATTGCCGCCGCGCTGGGCCAAAAGGTGGGAGAATCCATCGATAAGCGCAAGATCGTAATGGACGGCGAGATCAAGAATTTTGGCTCGTATGAAATTGAGGTAAAGGTCTATCCGAAGGTAACAGCGAAGCTGACCGTTCGGGTAGAGGAATAGCCGCAAAAGCGGCCGCACGGAAAAAACCTTCCGGAAGGGCGGGCAAACGGCCGCAAAAGCGGCCGGAAATTGGGTGTAAACCACAAAGAGGGGAGGGCAGGCCATGCCCGCGAAGGATCATAGCAGCGCCGGCAGTTTGAGCCTGTCGCTCGAATCTCTCGGTGTGAATCTGCCGTACAGCACCATTGCGGAGCAGGCGGTGCTCGGCGCGCCGCTTTTGGATGCGGAGATCGTGGCAAAGCTTGTGGAAACGCTGCGCCCGGAGATGTTTTATGTGCGGCAGAACGGCGAGATCTTTGCCGAGATCATGCGCCTGTTCACCGGCGGAACGCCGGTGGATTTTGTCACGCTGCTGGCAGCGGTGCAAGCCGCCGATATCTTCGAGACGGAAGACGCGGCCAAGGTGTATCTGACACAGCTTGCCGAAACCGTTCCCTCGCTGACGCATACGGAAAATTACGTCCGGATCATTGTAGAAAAATACCGCGTGCGCCAGCTGATGAACGCGGCCAAAAACATTTTGGAGCAAACCGGGGAAGAAACCGATGCCGATCTTCTTCTGGAAAGCGCCGAGCAGAAAATTTACGAGATCCGTTCCGGGCGCGATACATCGGCGCTGACGCCGATCAACAGTGTGATCATGGATACCTATGCCCATTTGCAGGAGATCTCCGGCCCCAACCGGGAGAGATATCTGGGCATTCCCACGGGGTATACCTATCTGGATACGCTGCTCACCGGATTGGGCCGCTCGGATCTTTTGATCCTTGCGGCGCGCCCCGGCATGGGCAAAACCTCGTTTGCGCTGAACATCGCAACGAATGTGGCGAAGCGGCAGGAGGTTCCTGTTGCGTTTTTCAGCCTCGAAATGACAAAGGATCAGCTTGTGAGCCGTATTCTCTCCAGTGAGGCGGCTATCGACAGCAGCGCGTTCCGCACGGGCGAGCTTTCTACGGCGGATTGGGAAGATCTGGCGCATGCCTCGGAGGTAATGGCGCGCACGCACATTTTTCTGGACGATACCTCCAGCATCACCATTCCGGAGATGAAGGCGAAGATCCGGCGCATCAATCAGGATCCGGCGCGCCCGAACATCGGCCTTGTCGTCATTGATTATCTGCAGCTGATGAGCAGCGGCAAGCGCACGGAAAACCGCGTGCAGGAACTGAGCGACATCACCCGCAATCTGAAGATTATGGCCAAGGAGCTGAACGTGCCGATCATCGCTTTGAGCCAGCTTTCCCGAAGCGCCGAAAAAAACCGCACCGATCACCGCCCGATGCTCAGCGATCTGCGCGATTCCGGCTCGATCGAGCAGGATGCGGATGTGGTGCTGTTTTTGTACCGGGAGGCTTATTACGACAACGGCGGGGAGGCGGATACAACAGGCGCTGAATGCATTGTGGCGAAGAACCGGCATGGCGGTACGGGAACCGTGAACCTTGCGTGGGACGGTGTGCACACGCGCTTTACCAACGTGGACTATGCGCATGAATGAGTTCGAGACGCGCACGGCGGAATATATTGCGCAACATCATATGGTGCAAAAAGGGGATACTGTTATTGTGGCGCTCTCCGGCGGGGCGGATTCAATGGCATTGTTCCGTTTTTTTCTGTCCCGGCGGGAAGCGTTTGGCATTACGCTGCGCGCCGCGCATGTGAACCACGGGCTGCGCGGCGCAAATGCCGATGCCGATGCCGATTTTGTGCGCGGCCAATGCGCCGCCCATGGTGTTTTGCTGGATGAAACAAAGCTCAACGCTCCCGGGCACGCGAGCGAGGCATGGGGACGTGAGCAGCGCTATCTTTTTTTTGCGCGGCTGGCGCGCCAATACGGGGCAAAGGTGGCTACGGCCCACACGGAAAACGACAATGCCGAGACGGTGCTGTTTCGTTTGGCGCGCGGTTCCTCGGTGCGCGGTGCGGCCGGCATCCCGCCGGTGCGGGACGTCTACATTCGGCCGCTGCTGTGGGCGCAGCGCGCACAGATCGAGGCGTATCTTGCGTGCTGCGGCGCCGCCTTTGTGACGGATGCAACAAACAAGACCGATCTTTATGCGCGCAATCAAATCCGGCACGGCGCATTGCCCGTTTTGGAAAATGCGCATCCGGGCGCCGTGCACAATTTTGCGCGCTTTGCCGGCGAAATGGCAGAGCTGGCCGAATATCTGGACACGCAGGCGAAAGCGCTGCTGGCACAGGCGCTGCTCAAACCTCCGGAATATCTGCCGCAAAAGCTTGCGCCGGCCTACGATGCGGCCGTGCTGGCCGGCGCGCCCGCGCCGGTGCGCCGCGCTGCGCTGGCAAGCCTCATCGCGCAGATCGCGCCCCAAAAGACAGAGCTTGTAGCGGATGCGGAGCGCGTGCTGCAGCGCGGCGGCGCTGTGCAGCTTTGCAAAACACATGTGTTTTGTGTGGCGCAGGGCAAGGCGTTCCTGCCCGCGCAGCCGGATGCCGCTGCGCGGGCAGGAACGGCATGGAACTGCCCGCTTTTGCCCGGCGTGCACGAGGCACCCGGCGGAATGCGCCTCACGGTTCGGCTGCTGAATTATGAAAAAACCGTGAATTCTGGAAAAGATGCGGAAAATCACTTAAAATTTTGCGCAGATTATGATAGAATACAACAGGGCGTGTGTTTTCGTACCCGGCGTTCCGGCGATGTATTTCGTCCGGCGGGCCGCGGCGTAACAAAGCCGCTGAAGAAATGGCTCTCGGAACAAAAGCTGCCTCTCGCCGCGCGTGAGCTGCTTCCGGTGCTTGCCGCGGGAAGCGAGATCCTTTGGGCGCCGGGCTTTGGCTTCGCCGAGAGGCTGGCGGCGGGTAGACAGACGAAAACCGCCGTAATGATCGAAATGCGGCAAATGGAGGAATTGTGATGAAAGAGAATATGCGGGAGGACATGCTGCGGATCCTTTTGAGCGAGGACGAGATCCGCGCGAAGGTAAAGGAGCTTGGGGAACAGATCACACGGGATTATCGCGGAAAAGACCTGCTGCTTGTGACAGTGCTGAAGGGTGCGGTGGTTTTTTTGGCCGATCTGATGCGCTGTATCGATACTCCGGCGGAAATTGATTTTATGGTGGTTTCCAGCTATGGATCGGGCGTAAAATCAAGCGGTGTAGTCAAGATTGTGAAAGATCTGGATATTTCTCTGGCAGATAGGGACATCCTGATCGTGGAGGACATTCTGGATTCCGGAATGACGCTCGGCTACATCAAAGAGCTGCTGCAGAGCCGTGCGCCGCAGTCGATCCGGATCGTAACGCTGCTGGACAAGCCCAGCCGCCGCAAGGTGGATCTGCAGGCCGATTATTCCGGCTTTACGGTGCCGGATGAATTTGTTGTCGGCTACGGGCTGGATTACGACGAGAAGTACCGCAATCTGCCGTACATCGGCATTTTAAAGCCGGAGGTCTATGCGGGATAAGCGGGCGGAAAGCCCGATCCCACGGCAAGCGCATCGCGGCGATGCGGTATCAGGAAAGACGGCATGCCGAAAAAGCTGTCTTCAGGAGTGAAAAACGTTGAATAGAAACCGAAAAAGCATAAGCGGTCTGATGATCCTTCTTCTGCTGGGCCTGCTCATCATGGGATTTTTTATGTTGAACACAGGCAATGAAACGCAGGAGAGAAAATATTACGAAGTGATCGAATACCTGGAACAGGGCGATGTGGCAGAGTTCGTCTATAACGGGAAGAACAGTGTGGCCCAGCTTACCCTTACGGAAGAGGCCACGCAGGAACTGCGGGAAAAACAGGCCGCCGAGACAGGCGCCGGCCAGCAGATGCAAATGGGGATCTTCGGCGGCGTATGGGGACGGTCAAGTGCATCCGGCAGCGCCTCTCTGAATGCGGGTACGGAAAAACAGGCGGTGCTCACCTACGAGCTGGCCTATCTGGGCGAAATCCTGGACAGCGAAAATCTGCGCCGTTACCGGGAAATCTATGCGGAAAAGCACGACGGCGCGCTTTTAAAGATCGACATTCTGCCCGCGCCCGAGACGTCGGTGTTTATGTCGATGCTTCCCGTTTTGCTGCTCACGCTTGTAATGATGGGCGGATTCTATTATTTTATGTATAAGCAATCCGGCGGAGGCGGCACAATGGGCGTCGGCCGCGCAAGGGTGAAGGATCAGGCGGATCAGGGCCGTAAGGCCACCTTCAAGGATGTTGCCGGTGCGGACGAGGAAAAAGAGGAGCTGCAGGAGATCGTTGAGTTCCTCAAAAATCAGACAAAATTCAATACGCTGGGCGCCCGCATTCCGCACGGCGTGCTGCTCGTAGGCCCTCCGGGCACAGGCAAAACACTGCTGGCCCGCGCCTGCGCGGGAGAGGCCGGCGTGCCGTTTTATTCCATTTCCGGCTCCGATTTTGTGGAGATGTATGTGGGCGTGGGTGCCTCCCGTGTACGCGATCTGTTTGATAAAGCCAAAAAGACTGCGCCCTGCATTGTGTTTATCGATGAGATCGATGCGGTGGGCCGCCAGCGCGGCGCGGGGCTTGGCGGCGGCCATGACGAACGCGAGCAGACACTGAACCAGCTGCTGGTGGAGATGGACGGCTTTGATACAAACGGCGGCGTAATCGTAATTGCGGCCACAAACCGCGTGGATATTCTGGATAAGGCATTGCTGCGCCCGGGCCGCTTCGACCGTCAGGTGTATGTCAACCTGCCGGACGTGAAGGGCCGCGAGGAAATTTTGCAGGTGCATACGCGCAATAAGCCGCTTGCGCCGGATGTGAACATTCATACCATCGCAAAAACGACGGTCGGTTTTACCGGCGCGGATCTGGAAAATCTTGTGAACGAGGCGGCGCTTCTGGCCGCCAAGCGCGGGCGCAAGGCCATTACGGAAAAGGATATTGAAGAGGCAAGCACTAAGGTGCAGATGGGGCCGGAGAAAAAGAGCCGCGTAGTGACAGAGCACGATAAAAATATGACGGCGTATCACGAGGCGGGCCATGCCGTTGCCGTGTATCACTGCAAAACGGCGCCGCCCGTGCACGAGGTCTCCATTATTCCGCGCGGCGGCGGCGCGGGCGGTTATACCATGTATCTGCCCGAGCATGACGAGATGTACCATTATAAAAACCAGATGTGGGAACGCATCGTGGTATGCCTGGGCGGACGTGTGGCGGAAGCCCTGGTGGAGGACGATATCTCGACAGGCGCATCCAGCGATCTGCGCAAGGCCACATCCATCGCGCGCAGTATGGTAACGCAGTACGGCTTTTCCGAGCGCCTTGGCACGGTGGTTTACGGCAACGATCCCGGCGAAACGTTCCTTGGCCGCGATATCAGCGCCGGCCGCGGCTATTCGGAGGCTGTGGCGGCCCAGATCGACGCGGAGGTGCGCGATCTGATCGATGAGGCCTATGAGGCGGCGCGCGCGATTTTGACAGAGCATATGGATCAGCTGCAGGTCGTGGCAAAGGCCCTGGTGGAGCGGGAAAAAATTTCCGGCGAGGAGTTCAAAGCGTTGATGGAGGGCAAAAATCTGCCGCCGCTGGATGGGGGAACGGTGTCCGATTCCAGCGCGGAAAAGGCGGAGGATGAACGTGTTTCCGCGCCAAGGGAAAAAGCGGCCGAGCCGAACGGACAGGCGTTGAACGGCACTTTTGATGCAGAACAGAAAGCGCCGCAGGAGCCAAAGGCTGCTGCGCAGGAAGAATCCAAAGACGAGTAATGCGCCGAACCGCCCGTAAAGGCGGGGCGATTCTCTCGCCGGCAGAGCGCCGGCCAGCAGGACAAAGCAGGGCGGGGCCGTCAAAAGCTTCGCTCTGTTTTTTCTGCATCATTGTAAATATCTGTGCGCCCGCCGTACCACAGGCTTTCTCAATTCGCCGCTTTTTTCCCTTTCTGCCGCATGTTTTTGCAGCACCTGCACATTTTTTAAGAAACTTTTCATTTAGAGGTTGCATAAAACGGAGATTTCAGGTATAATTGTAAAAGATATCGTAAAAAAACGGGGAGGTTGTTTCATGGGCATTTCCAAGTTTCTTACGGTTGCTGCTGCCACGGTCTCCGCAAGTTCGGAGCCGTCTGTGGGCGTGGTTGTGGCAACCGGTTTGATCCTGGTATTTGGTGTATTGGTACTGCTCTATCTGCTCATTACATTGGAAGGTATCATTTTTTCTGCGATCGATCAGAAAAAGAAGGGAACACCCGCGCAAAAAAGCGCGCCCGCGCCCAAAAAAGAGCCTGCCCCCGCCCCTGCGCCCGTAATAAAGAGCGCGGCAAAAGAACCTGCGGTGCAGCAGGGAATCCCCGGCGAAGTAATCGCGGCGATCTCCGCCGCACTTGCCTGCACGGAGGGCGGCACGGGGTATACGCTGCGCAGCGTCAAGCGCGTAAGGGCTTCCGGCCGTTCCGCTTGGGGTCAGGCGGGGATCAACGCTTACACAGAGCCGTTTTAAAGGGAGGGATTCAGTACTATGCAGGGCTTTTTAAACGCTGTTACCGGCATCGCCAATGAATCCGGCTTTTCGGGCTTGCTTCAGAATCCGGGTTACCTTGCCATGATCGGTGTGGCCTGTTTTCTGATCTATCTTGCCATTGCCAAGCAGTTCGAGCCGCTTTTGCTGCTTCCTATTGCGTTCGGCATGCTGCTTGCCAATCTGCCGTTCGGCGAGATCATCCATATGGAGCTGTTCATTCCGCCCGAGGGCGCAGATCCCTCGCTGTATCCGATGTTCGGCGAGATCCTGCACCACGGCGGCCTTGCGGATATGCTGTATCTGGGCGTAAAGCTTGGCATTTATCCGCCGCTGATCTTCCTTGGCCTCGGCACGATGACGGATTTTGGCCCGCTGATCTCGAATCCCAAGAGCCTGCTTTTGGGCGCCGCGGCGCAGCTTGGCATTTTTACCACTTACATCGGTGCAAAATGGCTGGGCTTTACCGGCCCGCAGGCGGGTGCCATCGGCATTATCGGCGGCGCGGACGGCCCGACGGCTATCTTTGTGGCCAGTAAGCTTGCGCCGGAATTGCTGGGCTCCATCGCCGTGGCAGCCTATTGCTATATGGCGCTTGTCCCGATCATTCAGCCGCCCATTATGCGTGCGCTTACAACGAAAAAGGAACGCATGATCGTGATGGAGCAGCTGCGTACGGTGTCCAAGTTAGAGAAGATCATGTTCCCGATCATCTGCACCATTGTTGTCTGCCTGATTCTGCCGACAGCTGTGCCGCTGGTGGGCATGCTGATGCTCGGCAACCTGATGAAGGAATCCGGCGTTGTAGAGCGCATCAACAAAACGGCCGGCAATGAGTTGATGAATATCATCACGATCTTTTTGGGCATTTCTGTGGGCTGCACGACCAATGCGGAAACGTTCCTGAACTGGAATACAATCAAGATTGTTGTGATGGGCGTTGTGGCATTTGGCTTTGGCACGGCAGGCGGTGTTTTGCTGGGCAAGATTATGTGCTGGGCCACGCACGGCAAGGTGAACCCGCTGATCGGTTCTGCCGGCGTTTCCGCCGTTCCGATGGCGGCGCGTGTTGCCCAGAAGGTGGGCCAGCAGGAAAATCCGCAGAATTTCCTGCTGATGCATGCCATGGGTCCGAATGTGGCGGGCGTTATCGGCAGCGCCGTTGCCGCCGGCATTTTGATTAATATGCTGAAATAATTCTTTCCCGGTTTTTTGCAAACCTTGGCCGTCCCGGAAGATCTCCATTCCGGGGCGGCTTTTTTGCGGAATTTCTTTCCTTTTTTCGCAAAATGTAGTATAGTAAAAGAATAGGCAAAACCGATATGGGTTCGACTCCCTTCTGCTTATACTGAAAAAGTGTATCGCACGTTTGCTTTGAAACCGAAAAAAGCGTGCTGTATTGCTCTGCATAAGCGGAAAAGCGGAAGGGCCGTGCTTTTTCGGCAGGATTTGAAACAAATCGGGAAACAGAAACGTATAAAAGGCGGAAGAGAATGGATTTACAAAGCCAGAAACGATTTTGCGCTTTGCGCAGCCAATACATCGAGGCGCAGTTCTGCGGCCTGAACCCCATGCAGCGGGAAGCGGTATTTACCACACAGGGGCCGCTGCTGATCCTTGCGGGAGCGGGCAGCGGAAAAACAACGGTGCTTGTCAATCGCATCGCAAATCTGGTCCGGTTCGGCCACGCGTACCACAGCCGGCAGGTACCGCAAGCGGTGGATGCGCAGCAGATGGAGGAGCTGGAACGCCTTGTGCAGCAGGGCGGCGAACCCTCGGTGCAGCTGTCTTGCGCGCTGCGCGAGCAGCCGGCGCAGCCCTTTCACATTTTGGCAATCACCTTTACCAACAAGGCGGCCGGAGAGCTGAAAAAGCGCCTTGCCGCGATGCTTGGGGAAACGGGGATGGATGTGAACGCCTCCACGTTTCATTCAGCCTGTGTGCGCATTTTGCGGCGCGAGGCCGAGCGGTTGGGTTTTCCGCGCAGCTTTACCATCTATGATGCGGACGACCAGCAGCGCGCAATGAAAGAAGTTTACCGCTCGATGGAGATCGACGATAAATTTTTGCCGCTGAAATCGGCGCTTGGCTCGATCGGAAGACTGAAAGATCAGATGATCGGCCCAAAACAGGCCCTCGAAGCCCCAGCAGCCGGCCGTGAAAAGCTGATCGCACAGGTGTATGAGGCCTATCAAAAGCGTCTTTTCAAAGCCGGCGCATTCGATTTTGACGATCTGATCTATATGACGGTGCGCCTTTTGCAGGAAAACGAGGATGTGCGTGTTTATTATCAGAATCGTTTTCGCTACATACTTGTGGACGAGTATCAGGACACCAGTGTGGCGCAGTTCCGGCTTGTCGCGCTTTTGGGCGGCGCGCATCAGAATGTCTGTGTGGTTGGGGACGACGATCAGAGCATTTACCGTTTTCGCGGCGCAACAATCGAGAATATCCTCAATTTTGAACAGCATTTTCCGGGCGCGGCGGTGATCCGTCTGGAGCAGAATTACCGCTCTACCTCCAATATTTTAAATGCCGCAAACGACGTGATCCAAAATAACCGGGGCCGTAAGGGGAAAACGCTTTGGACGCAGAACGGTACGGGGGAAAAGCTCATCTGCTATGAGGCGGATTCCGAATTTGACGAGGCGGCTTATGTCGCCGAAGCCATCCGAAAAAATCTGGAAAAGGGCGCGAAACTGCGCGACCATGCGGTGCTGTACCGTATGAACGCACAGTCCGGAACCATCGAGACCCATTTCGCCCGTGCGGGGATCCCTTATAAGATCGTGGGAGGCCAGCGCTTTTATGAGCGCAAGGAAATTAAAGATCTTCTCGCGTATATGAGCATCACCGTCAACGAACAGGACGATCTGCGCCTGCGGCGCATCATCAACGAGCCGGCGCGCAAGATCGGCGCCGCCACCGTGCAGAATATGGCGGATCTTGCGGCAAGCCAGGGCGTTCCCATGCTGCAGATTATCGAGCATGTAAGGGATTATCCCGCGCTCGGCCGTGCGGCCGCCGCGCTGGAGGGCTTTTGGCAGATTTATCAAAAGCTGCGGGAGGCGCATCACACGCTGCCGCTGGATCGCTTTACCGAAGAGATCTTAGAGATCACCGGCTATCGCCGCATGCTGGAGGCCGAGGGGGACGAAGGCCAGACGCGGCTGGAAAATATCGGCCAACTGATTTCCAGCGTCCGTGTTTACGCCGACCAGCGCGGGCCCGAGGCAAGCATGGAGGGCTTTTTGGAGGAGGTCGCTCTCATTAGCGACCTCGACAATTACGACGATGAGGCCGATGTGGTGGTGCTGATGACGCTGCACTCGGCAAAGGGACTGGAATTCCCGTATGTGTTTTTGATTGGTATGGAGGAGGGCATTTTTCCCAGCGAGAGAAGCAGATATTCCAATGAGGATCTTGAAGAGGAGCGCCGCCTGTGCTATGTGGGCATCACGCGTGCAAAACGGGAATTGACGCTTTCGCATGCGGCATCCCGGATGCTGTTCGGCCAGACAAGGCACAATCCGCTTTCCCGCTTTTTGAAGGAGATCGATCCCTCTTTGTATGAAACCGTGCAGAGCCAGGCGGCCGCGCAGCGTGCCGAGCTGCGCCGATATGCGCTGGAGCAAAGCGCTTACTTACAGCCGGAATACGGCAGGGCCAATCTGCGCGCTGCGGTGCAGGCCGGCAATTCGCAGCGCTATGGCAGTGCGGCACAGGCGCCGGCGGCACACCGTTCCACCGTGGGCGGCGGCCCAACGGCAGTTCGGGCCGGCACGGCGGCTGCCAAGGAAGGCGGCAAGGCCTATCGGCCCGGAGAGCTTGTGGAGCACAAGGTATTCGGCCGCGGCGTAGTGCTGAAGGCAACGCCCATCGCCGGCGATATGATCGTGGAGATCCGTTTTGAAAAGGCGGGTGTCAAAAAAACCATGGCGAATTACGCGCAGCTGAAAAAGCTTTCCGGAGATTCCTCCGGCTGATTTTAAAAACAGGCGTGAAAAACGCGGGACAAAGCTTTGAACCCATGCTTTGCGATCCGCTGCCGGGCGTTTTGGGGTAAAAATACGATCGGCCGCATGCTTTTTGGAAGGATGCCGGGCCGCTGAACATTAGACGGGGGACAAGCTATGAAAGTGATGCTCATTGCGCATACGCCGCAGCCGGAGCGCGTTGTGGCGGCGGCGGCAAAGCTGTGTTATTCCAATGCGCATATCGATAATCTTCTGGAGGATCTTACGCCCGAAAAAAGCCGTGAGTTTTTGGAAAAACTTGCGGCGCTTGGCCACGAAAGCCCCACGGAGCACGCCTCGTTTACCTTTGCGATCGAGGGGGTGAGCCGGTCGCTGCTGGCGCAGATTACCCGCCACCGCATTGCCTCCTACAGCGTGCAGAGCCAGCGCTATGTGCGTTTGGATTCGTTTGAATATATCACGCCGCCGGAGGTGGCCGCGGATGACGCGGCCCGGGAGGCTTTTGATGTGCAGATGGAGCAGCAGGCAAAGCAATACCGAGAAATTGCCGCGCTGCTGAAGGACGGGCATATCCGCCGTTTGATGCAGCAGGGAATGGATGAAAAACAGGCCGCGCGCAAAGCAGAAAAGCTGGCGATCGAGGATGCGCGTTTTATTCTGCCCAATGCGTGCAGTACCAAGATGATCGTCACCATGAATGCGCGCAGCCTGAATAATTTTTTTCGTCACCGCTGCTGTGAGCGCGCTCAGTGGGAGATCCGTGCACTGGCAGACGAAATGCTGCGGCTCGTTCTGGCTGTGGCGCCCGCTCTGTTTGCGCACAGCGGCCCGCCCTGCGTCTCCGGCACCTGTCCGGAAGGCGCAATGAGCTGCGGCCATGCCGCTGAAATGCGCCGCAAATACAGCGCACTGCGCAAAGAGGAGGGAGCGCCTTGCCGGGAAGACTGATCGTTTTAGAGGGGGTAGACGGCAGCGGCAAGGCAACGCAGGCAAAGCTGTTATACGAGGCGCTGCGCCGCGGCGGTACACAGGCGATGAAGATCACCTTTCCACACTACGAGAGTAATTCCAGCGCGCTGATCAAAATGTATCTGCACGGTGCGTTCGGGCAAAATGTAAATGATGTAAACGCATATGCGGCATCTGCTTTTTATACGGTGGACCGTTACGCAAGCTATCGTACGGATTGGGGCTCCTTTTATTCCAAAGGGGGAACGATCGTGGCAGACCGTTACACCACCTCCAACGCCGTGCACCAGTGTGCAAAGCTGCCGCGCGCCGAGTGGGACGCCTATCTGAACTGGCTGTTCGATTTTGAATATCAGAAGATCGCGATCCCAAAGCCGGATCTTGTCATCTATTTGGATGTAGCGCCGGAGGTGTCCGAGCATCTGATGGAGCGCCGGTACCGGGGAGACGAGAGTAAAAGGGATCTTCACGAAAAGGATCGGGATTATCTGCGGCGCAGCTGGGAAGCCGGACAGTACTGTATCCGAAAATTCGGCTGGAGATGCATCAGCTGTACTCAAAACGGCGAGATGCGGCCGCCTGAAGAGATCCACGAAAATATTTTATCGCTGATTGCGGAGAGGTGACGACAATGGAAGAGAACAAAACGGCCAATACAATTGCGGCGCAGGAGGAGTATGCGCGCCAGCTTGCGGGGCTCTCTGCGCGGGTTTCTGCCATGACAGTGGAACAGCGCGAGCGCAACGCAGAAAAAATCGAAGAGCTGCACCGCCGCATTCAGGCATTGCCGGAGGATCTGTACGAGGTGTACGCACAGGAGGCGCACGCTCTGGGCGGCGAGCCGGAGCCGCAGACACCGCCCCCCGCGCGCGGCAAAAGGCAGCGGAATGCCGAGGAACCGGAGTACGATGATGAGGAAGATGAAGCGGCGGAATATGACAGCCGCGGCCGGAAAAAGAAACCCCGCCGAAACCACGGCTGTCTGATCGTGCTTTTGGTTCTCCTTCTCATCCCGCTCATTGCCGCGGGGTGCGGCTATTTCTGGCTGAAAGCCGAGGTGGCTGGCTCCCGAGGGGAGGCTGTTACGCAAACCGTTTCCATCAAAAAGGGCTCCAGTTTAACCATGATCGGAGACCAGCTGCAAAAATCGGGCATCATTCAGTCCGGGATGGTATTCCGCCTGTATGTGCGCTCGCTGGAGGGCGTGGCGGATACGCTGCAGTACGGTACCTTTGAAATGACCTCCGATATGAGCTACGACGAGATCATCCATGTTTTGCAGGAGGCGAATGTATACCGTCAGACGGTGCGCGTAACGTTCCCCGAGGGCAAAACAGCGATCCAGTACGCCCAGATCATGGAGGAGGCGGGGCTCTGCTCCGCGCAGGAATTTTTGGCGGTGGCGAATTATCAGGATTTTAGCCAGTTCCGCTTCTGGGAAAAGCGCGGCAGCGCCCCCAACGTTTTTATGCGCGCGGAGGGCTATCTGTTCCCGGACACGTATGAGTTTTTTGTGGGAGACAACGCCTACAATATGGTTGCAAAGCTGTATGAACAGTTTGACAGCAAAATCACGGACGAGATGTACCAGCGTATGGAAGAGCTGGATATGACGCTCTCCGAGGCGATCACACTGGCAAGCCTTGTGCAGGAGGAAGCGGGGAACGAACACAGCAAAACCGTTTCGGCCGTATTCCACAACCGCCTTGACAACGAAATGACGCTGGGCAGCAATGTGGCGTGGAACAAGGAAAAGGCGAACGACAACAATTATATCTACGACTGGATGGCGGGGCCGTTCGGCTACGGCGATTGGAATTCCATTCCCGAGGCCATGCGCGAAGCATACGATACGTATGACCATTACGGCCTGCCCGCGGGGCCTGTATCGAATCCGGGCATGCTCGCCATTGAAGCGGCGCTGTGGCCTGAGGAGAACTGCGATTATCTGTACTTCCAGACGGATACGCTGGGCAATTATCATTTTGCCCGCACCAACGCGGAGCACGAAAGAATTACCGCAGAGCTGGAGGAGCAGGGGATCCGCCCCTAAAAGCGTTTGACCGGAGCTTCTGCCTGCTTTGCCGGACAAAACCGGTGTTCCAAAAAGATTCGCCCGGCCTTGTAAAACGCAAGGCCGGGCAATTTTAGGGAACGGATGCAGGGCACTTTTGCCAAAGAGTCTCAAAACCGGGTTTGCCGCTCAGCGGGGCGCGCAGCGGTAAATTCATGTTTTTTACAGGATCATTAACGGGAAAGGATGCGATGCTATGCGGCAGCCCGAGCTGCTGAGCCCGGCGGGCGATTTGGAGCGGCTGAAATTTGCGGTGCTCTACGGCGCAGATGCCGTATACGTGGGCGCGACGGAATTTGGCATGCGCAGTGCGCCGAAAAATTTTACCATGGAGCAGCTTGCCGAGGGCATACAGTTTGCCCACGCGCGCGGCAGGCGGGTTTATTTAACGGTGAATACCGCGCCCACGAACGAAGAAGTCGCCCGCATGCCCGATTTTTTGCGCCGTGCGCGGGAAACGGGCGTGGATGCGTTTATTGTGGCCGATCTGGGTGTGCTGGCAATGGCAAAGCGTGTGGCGCCAGAGGTGGAGCTGCATCTATCCACACAGGCGGGCATTGTCAACTACGCCGCGGCCACGGCCGCGTATGAGCTTGGCGCAAAGCGTGCGGTACTTGCGCGTGAGCTCTCGCTGCGGGATATTGCCGTCATCCGTGAAAATACGCCGCCCGAACTGGAACTGGAGGCGTTTGTACACGGCGCGATGTGCATGTCAGTTTCGGGGCGCTGCCTGCTTTCGCACTATTTAACGGGGCGCGACGCCAACCGGGGCGAGTGCACGCAGCCCTGTCGCTGGGCATGGCAGCTCTCAGAGGAGCACCGGCCGGGGCGCGCGTTCCCCATCGGCGAAACGCCGCAGGGTAGCTATATCCTGAACGCGGACGATCTTTGCACCGCGCCGTTTCTGGATCTGATCATCGGAGCCGGTGTGGACAGCCTGAAGATCGAGGGGCGCGCCAAGACAGCCTACTATGTGGCGAGCACCACCGGCGCATATCGCCGCGCGCTGCGCGCGTATGCGGCAAACCCCGAGGGTTATGTCTGCCCCGAGGAGGTTCTGGAGGAATTGACGCGCACCTCGCACCGGCACTATTCCACAGGCTTTTACTTTGGCCGCGAGGGCGCGGTGCAGAATACGAAAGCCGGCGGGTACATCCGCGAATGGGAAGTCGTCGGCATTGTGACGAATTGGCGCGCGGGTACGGCGTTCTGCGTGCAGCGCGGCAAATTCCGGTTAGGAGAAGCCTTAGAAGCGCTGACGCCCTCTGGCGATGTGATTACACTGAAGCCGGAATGGCTGCACGGCGGCGCAGGCGAGCCAATCGACGCTACGCCGCACGCCGAGATGGCTTTTTCCGTTCCGTGCGAGTTGCCGCTTGCTGCGGGCTCGTTTTTACGCCGCCGGGCT
>Ga0137306_101212_pt2 | contig 24816 bp, 15 predicted proteins | sample Inofroosms_March_FD_97187 | JGI IMG/M metagenome (GOLD analysis project Ga0137306, IMG submission 97187) | Mouse cecal microbial communities from Vienna, Austria - N-Acetylneuraminic and N-Acetylglucosamine D2O microcosms_March | ecosystem: Host-associated > Mammals > Digestive system > Large...
GACATGGGCATTGCGCAGATGGGAGATCTCGGTCTCATTGTTAACAGACTTCATCCACTCGGTCGGATTGTCAGCCTGGACAACCTCCACTTCCTCTGGCAGGCTGTGGAAAATACGGTAATTGACAGTCTTGGCGTCCAGCAGCACCGCTTTCCCGGCCGGAATCTGGGCTGCATATTCATAAATGGCTTCGTAAGGGCGCAGCATTATGTTATTTTCCTGGCAATAAGCCCTTAACGCATCATCCAAAACCTCCGGGCGGACAAACCAGATGCTTTCTTCCATTGTAATAGCGGCAAAGGAGAGCACAACTGGGACATGGCGGATATCACCCCCACGGATGTTGAACAGCCAGGCAATGTCGTAGAGGGAGGTAAGGATGTGGATGCCCGCCTTCTGCTCTTTCATTTTCTCCCGCAGCTTCTTAAGCTTCGCCTGGGCGCTTTCCCCAGCATAGGCTTCCTCTAAGAGGTAGGCAGGATGCCCAGGCAGTTCTGGGCGCCCCTGCCAGATCAAGCCGACCAAATCCTCATCCACATGGATACTCCCTTGCCTCTTCCTGGCAATCTGCTCATATTCCGCGCCATCCTTGGCATTTACGACACGCCCGTCAAAGCCCAGGCAGCCGCCCTGCCCCAGGTTCTGCTCTACATATCCCCTGACCGTAGGCACGCCCTCCTCTCCCATGCGGTACAGCGTTACCGGCGTCCCCTCCAGTTCCTTCTCCGCCTGGATAAAGTAACGGCCATCCGTCCAAAGGCCTGCCTCTGCCAAGGTAATGACCGCCGTACCTGCCGATCCGGTAAAGCCGGTGATATATTTCCTGGCTTTAAAATAATCGCCCACATATTCTGATTCATGAAAATCAGAGGTGGGTACAATATACATATCTATCTTCCTTCGGCGCATTTCCCTGCGGAGCGCCTCAATTCTTTCTGCAATCATAATGTTCTCCTTGTGTGGTTGTTCTGTGATTCTCAGTGCAGGGATACATTCCCTTGCTAAGACCAAAAATTCTATATTGCTGCCAGCACTGCAAAAAAATCCCCTGCCGCGCCAGCAAGACACGGTGGGGGAATTTTTGTGGGGTGATTTCTGCTACAGGGCTTTCAGCCTAAACCACGCCTTGGGCGATCATGGCCTCTGCTACTTTTTCAAAACCGGCGATATTGGCGCCTGCCACATAGTCGCCTTCCTTGCCGTAGCGCTTTGCAGCGTCATCCAGGTTATGGAAAATATTAACCATGATTCCCTGCAGCTTGCTGTCTACTTCTTCAAAGCTCCAGCTTAAACGTTCGGAGTTCTGGCTCATTTCCAGTGCGGAAGTAGCAACGCCGCCAGCATTTGCAGCCTTTCCGGGAGCAAATAATACCTTATTCTGCTGCAGATACTCGGTTGCGTCTAAGGTTGTCGGCATGTTGGCGCCTTCTGCCACTGCGATGCAGCCATTGGCCACCAATGCTTTTGCGTCCTCTAAAAACAGCTCGTTCTGGGTAGCGCAGGGAAGGGCGATATCGCATTTTACGCTCCATACGCCGCGGCCTTCATGGTACTCTGCGCTTGGGCGGGCAGCTGCATACTCGGTCAGGCGGGCGCGTTTCACTTCCTTTACTTCTTTCAGCAGCGCAACATCAATCCCTTCCGGGTCGTAAACCCATCCGCTGGAATCGCTGACGGTCACAACCTTAGCGCCTAACTGGTGGGCTTTCTGGGTGGCATAGATTGCCACATTCCCGGAACCGGATACACATACTGTCTTGCCCTTGATGTCATGGCCGTTGCATTTCAGCATTTCCTCGGTCAGGTACAAAAGTCCATAGCCAGTCGCCTCCGTACGTGCCAGGGAGCCGCCATAGGAAAGGCCCTTGCCTGTCAGCACGCCTTCGTAGGTACCGCGGATTTTCTTGAACTGGCCAAACATATAGCCGATTTCCCTTGCGCCCGTGCCGATATCGCCAGCCGGCACGTCAGTGTCAGCGCCAATATATTTATTCAGCTCTGTCATAAAGCTCTGGCAGAATGCCATCACCTCGCGGTCAGACTTGCCCTTAGGGTCAAAATCGGAGCCGCCCTTGCCGCCGCCAATCGGAAGGCCAGTCAGGGAGTTCTTGAAGATCTGCTCAAAACCCAAGAACTTGATAATCCCCAGGTTTACGGACGGATGGAGGCGCAAGCCGCCCTTGTATGGCCCAATGCTGTTATTAAACTGTACGCGGTACCCTGTATTGACCTGCACCTGGCCTTTGTCATCTACCCACGGCACACGGAACTTGAACTGCCTGTCCGGCTCCGTCAGGCGCTCTAACAGCGCTTCCCTGCGGTAAGTCTCTTCATTTGCTTCGATCACTGGCCTTAAAGACTCCAACACCTCTTTTACAGCCTGGTGAAATTCAGGCTCAGCCGGGTTCTTGGCAACTACACGCTCTAATACCTCATCTACATAGCTCATTTCTTTTCTCCTTTACTATAGTATTGTACTGCAATATTTTCCATCAGGTCTTATTGTAATCTTATTTCTGGGAATTTGCAATATTTTTTTTATTTTGCTTATTACTGAAACTCCGTCGGCCGCGCATGGCTACGGACGTCATACAATATTTTTATGACAAGTTTCATTTATCTTAGCATAGATTATTTTCCTTTCCTTCCTCCAAGATCTTACGGGCTGTCTGGTATTTCTTGCGCCAAATCTCTTTTTGCTGCTCCGATACGGATTCGCCGCCCAACAGGCGGCTCTCATCGGAATTATGCGCCAAATCCGCAAGCTTTACAACCGTGGCAATATGGTTCCTGCGGATTTTGCGCACATAGTCAAAATAGCTTTCTTTGGGATCATGGGTAAGCAATGACACTGCCTGGATGACCTCCTGGGGGAATTCCTGCGCCAGCTGCTCTATCGTGGTATCCGTATCTTCCACAATATCATGGAGCAGCGCCACGCAGGCACTAACCTCATCCTCCATCTGCTCTGCCAGGTGTACCGGGTGCAGCACATAAGGGACCCCTCCCGCATCCACCTGTCCATGATGCGCATCATAGGCAAATTTCATCGCCTTCATAGTCAATGGTGTGTAAATCAAATCGATCCCCTCCCTGCCGGCCTTCCTCAGCCTTCTGCCTCTCCCTCTGCGTCATCCTCCAGCCCTTCTTCGTCTTCCAGCCCGCCGTCTTCTAATTCCAGTTCTTCTCCCTCGCCTGCCTCATCTTGGGTTACTTCTGTCACCTTAGCGGACTGATATAAGAAATCTGTCACCTGATTGTGCAACAGCTGCCTTTGGACGTAGTCTTTGCCATAATCCTCCTCATACGATTCCAGGCTGTCATAGCCTTCTGCCTCTGCCAGCTTCATCGCCCCTGACTCATAATCCCCATCTTTAAGCCCTAATCCTTCCTTCTTGGCAATAGCCTCTACGACTAAGATTTCATTGACCTGTTCCAGCACCTCGTCGCTCAGGTCGTCTGTCCCCACATACTCTGCCAGAAAATCCTCATATTCCATGCCCATAAATTCCGCAAAAAGCTTATAATTTTCCTCTGTCTCGCTGTAAATCGTGTCATACAGATCCTGTGGATAGCCGTTTACCGTTGCGTTTTCCATGGCCTGAGCCAATGCGCTCTGCCCGGCCTCCTGGAGGGCGTTTTCCTTCTCGCTTGCCAGCAGCTCTTCCTTCATCTTCGCTTCATATTCTGCCGTTGTCTTGTATTCTGACACGCTTGCCACATAGTCATCATTGTATTCTGGGGTAATCACTTCGCTGATGGAGTGGATAGTGACAGTAAATTCCGCTTCCTTCCCTCCCACTTCCTCATCATAATCCTCCGGAAATGTAGTCTGAAACGTAACTGTCTCGCCCGCATTTTTGCCAACCAGATTCTTCTCAAAGTCCTCTAAAAACTCCCCGCTGCCTAAAACCAGCTCATACTCTTCTGCACTGCCTCCGTCAAATTCCTTCCCATCTATCTTGCCTGTAAAATCTATATTGACCAGATCGCCTTCCTGGGCAGGCCTGTCCGTGATCTCCTTATACTCCGTATTCTCTTCTAACTCCCCCTGGATGTACATCTCCACATCATCATCCAATACCTCCGGGATAATGTACTCCACTTCCATCCCCTTATAGTCGCCCAGGGTTACATAATCATCTACACTGTAATCACCGCTCTCTACTGCCTGCGTGCCCTCACCAGTTCCTGCCTTATCCGCATCTGCTTCCCCTGTGCTGCCCTCTGTATCCGTCTTCGTCCCTCCTGCGCTGTCCTTGCCCTTCCCGCCGCATCCGGCGAATACCGCCAGGCTTACTATAACCGCGGCTGCCAATAAATAATTTTTTCTTTTCATAGCCTTCTCTACCTTTTCTTAGAATTATTTTATATAGTAACAACTACATTTCATGTTGCAATATCATTATAACAGATTATTTTGAAAAAACTATGAAAAAATGTTATTTTCGAAAAAAGATAAAAAAGAATCCCGCCTTGCGGGATTCTGCGCCACAAACGCACGGCTTTCTTGACGTACAGGCGCATCCCCCGAAAAAGGGACACGCCCGTACCAGCTTCTCCCCTATGGACAGACGGAATGGCGTACTCTCCATTTACCTGTCTTGCTATCAGGGATCATCGTCCATCGCCTGTGTCGCTCCTTGTTATTTTCTTCTGTGCCGTCATAATGATACCGTTCCACATAATCAGATATAAAAACAATGTACTGAGGCGTGGATTCCTCTTCCTCATAGGTTAACGCCCTTAATTCCGAACCCGGCATATTCAAAAAGAAATAACATTTTAAGGCACTTACAGCTTCTTCTATCTCATCCATACTGTAAATCTCGGATTCACAAATACGCACATCCACATACTGCACATGGCCAGTATCAAATTCCAGCACATAGAGTACCACAAGCATCAGGACAGGCAGGAGCGTAATGATAACATTCATCCTGTATCCTGACTTCCTTCTCATGCACTTCTTCCCCCGGCTTTTGTCCCATTCAAAAAGTATTTTCATCTTTTGTCCCATTTTCTACTCACTTCAACTCTCATACTTTATCTACAGGTTACCATTCCTTGCGCACATCACCTTTTCTTTTGTATGATTCCCCTATATCCCCTGATCTGATTCTTTTCTTGTCCCTTCCACCTCCACTTCCTGTTATATTCAGCATTCGTAAAACTCCCAAAAAGCACGTGCCTTCTGTCATTTAACGATTACCTATAATCATCATAGTTTTTAACCATTTCATATACAAGCAAAAAAGTTTGAATGGCTATATTTTGGAATTAACGGTCGATTTTCTATGCTTCCAGGGCTTTCCCATAAAATTATTCCTGTTTATGGCGAACTCTCTGTGTTTTCTGCATCATATAAATTTGATAAGAAAACTTCAATTTTCCTGCCTTCCTTCTGCTCACAGGTATCTTCTCCCCATTTTCCATATGGATCTCCCCTTTAATTACTGAAATGTTCCTCAGGTTCACCAGATAACTCCTATGGCATCTGAAAAATGCCTCATGCTCCAGCATCTTTTCCAACTGCCCCAGCCCCATATCGCAAAACTGTTCCCCTATCCTGCTCACTATACGACTGTACTTCTTCTCTGAGACAAAGTAAAAAATATCCTTCAGCTTAACTGCAATATTACGGTTAAGGCTCTTCAGCACAATACAGCGGCTCTCTGTAAGATCTTCCACCATCTGGCTCAGGCACTTCTCAAGACATCTTTTTTCCACAGGCTTTTTCAAGAATCCATAAACATTCCGCCCAAAAGCCTCTGGCATCTCTTCCATATGGTTTGCCATAAACAGAATTTTAATGTCCTCCCCCTGTAGCATATTCTTTAGCTGTAGCCCGGAGACCTCCCCTGCATCAATGTCTAATAACAGAATATCTGTCTCTTCCGCCCGTTCCAGAAATTCCTTCCCAGAACCATACTCTGTCTGCTGGCATTCCATATTCTTATCTCTAAAATATCCCCTTAGCAATTCTCCCACAACCTTCCTGCTGGCCCTCTCATCATCGCATATTCCTATTTTTATCATCTTCCGTTCCTAATTCCAATCGACTGTATGTTCTTTTTTAGGCCTGTCCCATGTTCATTATATGCAAATATTTGCTGTTTGTCCATGAGAATGTGAAAATATCCATTGTCTGCTGAAATGATTTTCCCGTAACCCCCCGTCAATAATTCACGAAGTTAAATTGTAAATTATGTTACAAAATACACTGCAATATGTTATAATGATTGATATTTGTATGATAAACGCGATGCCCCAGAACAATTACAACTATTTTAAAGATTTGGAGGAAATCAATTGATGAAAACAGAAAAAAACAGAAATTCATTCTCTGGTTCTATCGGCTTCGTCCTTGCAGCGGCAGGAAGCGCCGTAGGATTGGGGAATATCTGGCGGTTCCCATACCTGGCAGCCAAAGATGGCGGCGGGCTGTTCCTGGTGGTCTACCTAGTGCTGCTCCTTACCTTTGGCTTCACTTTGCTTACCACAGAAATTGCAATCGGGCGCAAGACAAAACAAAGCCCCCTGACGGCCTACAAAAAGCTCCAGGAAAAATGGGGGTTTCTGGGGATCCTGGCATGCCTGGTGCCCATTATTATCATGCCCTATTACTGTGTCATTGGCGGATGGGTAATCAAGTACTTCACCACATATTTTACTGGCGCTGGCAGCAGCGCAGCCGCTGACGGCTATTTCACGGAATTTATCGGCGAAATCGGGCAGCCATTAATCTTCATGGCTATTTTCTTGTTTGTCGTGGCATTCATCATTTTCCGCGGGGTAAACCATGGGATTGAATCTTCGTCCAAGGTACTTATGCCCTTGCTGCTTTTGATGGTGGTGGGGATTGCTTTCTTCTCCCTGACGATTCAGTCCACAGACAGCAGCGGCGCCACCAGGAGCGGGCTGGAAGGATTCCGCATTTATGTTATCCCTAACCTAGAAGGGCTTACCTTAAAGGGCTTCTTTACCGTACTCCTTGATGCTATGGGACAATTGTTCTTCAGCCTTAGCGTGGCTATGGGTATTATGATTGCTTATGGCTCCTATGTAAAGGATGACGCGAACCTGGCAAAATCCATCAACCAGATTGAGATTTTCGATACGGCCGTCGCATTTCTGGCCGGCATGATGATTATCCCTGCCGTCTATACTTTTATGGGCCGTGAAGGAATGGAGGCCTCTGGGCCAAGCCTGATGTTTGTGTCCCTGCCCAAAGTATTTTCTTCCATGGGACGGATTGGGAACCTGATTGGCGGACTGTTCTTTGCCATGGTGCTATTTGCTGCGCTGACCAGCGCCGTATCTGTCATGGAAGCTGTCGTATCCAGCCTGATGGATCAGTTCCATATGTCACGCATCAAGGCTGCCGCCGTGGAGACAGCCATTGCACTGGCCGGGGGGATTCTGGTATGCCTGGGCTACAACAAACTGTACTTTGATATTACGCTTCCCAATGGGGCGCATGCGCAGATTCTGGACATTATGGATTATATCAGTAATAACTGCCTGATGCCTCTGGTAGCAATCGGCACTTGCTTCCTGGTAGGATGGATAATAAAGCCAAAAACCATTATTGATGAAGTGGAGAAAACAGGCTGCCGGTTTAGCCGGAAGTCCCTGTATATCGTGATGATACGGGTGGTTGCGCCTGTGCTTCTGGTGATACTGCTCCTGAAATCGGCGGGCATCCTGCGGGCGATTTAAAGAAGGCCCGCCTCATGCTCCACCATGTTCTTCCAAAACCGCTTGGGAAGGTTCTTACTCTGAAGCTTACGGTTTTCTCGTGCCTCCACGGCGATGCTTCCAAGGAATCCTTTCCACAGGTTTTGGTATTCTGCCTCCTGCGGGGAAAGGCATTTTAGCTTTTCCAGATCCAGCCCCTGGGTATCGGTAAGGAAAAAGCCCTTCCCGCTGGGATGCAGCGCTGCCTGATGATGTACATCATCATAAATCATAAAATTCTCTTCTGGCAGGCGATCGGCAAAATGTTCACCCAGAAAGGCCAGCACATGGTTCTTAGGCGAAATCCGGGCAAAAAGAATGCCATTTTCCAGCTCACAAAAACGCAGGAAGCCCAAGAGATGATGCGCCTCATTCCCCATACTGCGGGAAAGGCGGAACGTACGGCTGACATATGGCTCGCCCAAGCATTGCAGCACCTTGCTGCCATCCTTCATCGACAGCGCCAGGACGATGGTTTTATAGATAGCGTCCGCCTTATTCATGGCATACTTCCCGGCCCGGGAATTTTCCTGTGCCAGAGCCGCCTGGCATAATTCCCCATAAGTCTCTTCTCCCAGACGCCTGCGCAGTGTACGGGCTACTTTCTCACTTTTGGAAAAATCCGTCCGCACCCTGACATATTCGCAAAAAAGCATATAGTTCTCCGGCTCATGAGCCAAAAGAGCCACGTTCTGATGCCCATAACGGCTCGCCCAGGCATCATATACCCCAGTAAAAATCCCATCAAGACTATCCTCACAAATAAAAATATACATCCTGCCATCCTTTCTATATCGACACAATCTGCTGCTGCAGCGGTACAATTTCCTGTTCTAGCAGCTGGTAATCCGCACAGAGCTCCTTGTCAAAAAAGCTAAGCTGCCGGTACCCGCCTTCCCGGATATCCCTGGGAATCTGGCTTTTGTCCCGCATCAGGTTCTCACATATATAATTTTCCTCCAGCTTCGTCCGATACATCATTTTCCCAGAACAGGTAATAAAATAGAGCGCCCGCTTCAAAACAACGCCAATTTTCTTCAGGTCTTCAAAGCCCAGCCGGTTCCTCCGGCGCGCCTTTACGATCCGCTCCGCCGATTTATAGCCAATGCCTGGCACACGCAGCAGCGACTGGTAACTGGCCGCATTAACCTCCACGGGGAAAAATTCCAGGTGGCGCAGTGCCCAGTCGCATTTAGGATCCAGAAAAATATTAAAATCTGGGCGCTCCTCCGACAGAAGCTCAGAGGCCTGGAAATGGTAATAGCGCAGCAGCCAGTCCGCCTGATAGAGGCGGTGTTCCCGCAGCAAAGGAGGGCCTCCCGGCAAGGCAGGCAGCATAGCATTGCCATTCACATTGACAAAAGCGGAATAAAACACCCGCTTCAGCTGGAACTTCTGGTAAAGCCCTTCCGCCACACGCATAATCTGATAATCATTTTCTGGCGTAGCGCCAATGATCATCTGCGTAGACTGACCAGCCGGGACAAAGGGAGAGGACTCACGGTAGACGGCCAATTCCTGTTTCTGGCTGCTGATTCCGTTCTGGATCTGCCGCATGGGCTTTAGGATCGTATGGCGCGACTTGCAGGGCGCAAGCCTCTGCAGGCTGTCCGCGGTCGGAAGCTCCAGATTAATACTCATGCGGTCTACCAAAAAACCCGTCCGCTCTACAAGCCCTAAATCTGCGCCCGGAATCGCCTTTACATGAATATAGCCATGAAAATGGCAGATCTTACGCAGGCGGTAAACGGTCTGGTAGATCAAATCCATCGTAATATTCGGGCTTCCCATAATGCCTGAACTTAAAAACAGGCCTTCAATGTAATTCCGCCGGTAAAACTCCATAGTAATGGTACAGATTTCCTCCGGCGTAAACGCCGCCCGGCGCACATCAGAATCGCAATTATTCAGGCAATAAGCGCAATTGAAAATACATTCGTTGGTAAAGAGTATTTTCAGCAGGGAAACGCATCGGCCGTCCGCGGAAAAGCTATGGCAGACCCCAGGGGCAATTGCATTTCCCATTCCTTTTTTGCCGCCCTTGCGTTCTGTGCCGCTGGAGGTACATGCAACGTCATATTTGGCGGCGTCTGACAGGATCGTCAGTTTTTCAATTAATTCCATATCCATCTGCAGTTTCATAACCAAGGTATCCTTTCTGCTGATTTTAGAGCAAGATAGGGGGCTGCTCTATATTTTCATGGCCTGCAGCACTTTTTCCTTCTGCAGCTTCATCTCCTGTAAGATTCCTTCTGTCTGCAGCCTCATCTCATGCAGGATCCCTTCTGCCTGCCGCCTTATCTCCTGTAAGATCTTTTCTTTCTGTAATTCCATCTTTTATCGTCTCCTTTCTGTATGTGTGCCATCTCTTCAATTTCCAAACTTATGTTCGTATCCATCATATCACAGAGAGGGGAAAAATGCAAGAGAAAACAGAATATTTGTTCGATATATTTTTACAGTATGGTTGGCAATATCCGTCATATTACTGCGGTGGTTGAATACCGAAGTTTTTACTTGCCTAAATTCGCATCTGCTGCGTTGGATTTTCTAGTCGTAGCCACCGCTACGCCATCGAAAATCCGCCTTACAGATGAAAATTTATTCTGCGTAAAATCCGTCGTTATTTAACCGCCGCAGTAATAATATACTTTTCCCCTCATACAATAAGATTAGCCGGAAATTTTTATGCCGTATCCTTGAAAAAACGGACGAGTACCACCCCAAAGAATGGAGGCTCCATTATGCTAAAAGAAAAAATAAAGTCCTTTTTGGCTGTCTGTATCCTGATTATAACGATCCCTTATATCATCACTTTTTTCTTCCAGAGGAACGAGACGCTCCCTGGCTATGAAGCCTTGCGGGAAACGGACGGGGAAAATAGCTTTTCCCAAGAGAGCAGCCCAATAGATAAGGCTGCTGATCCTAAGGAAGCATCCCAAGAAGAAACACCCTCCAAGCAGGCTGATATTGATATCGAAGAATACCTAATTGGCATTGTAGCAACAGAAATCTCCCTGGATTATGAGCCCGAAGCGATCAAAGCCCAGGCTGTCATCGCCAGGACTTCTTTGACGGCTGCCCTAGATGCCGGTTCTTCTGCACTCCCCGCCTCCATGTCCCGCGAGGAAATGATTACGCTATGGGGGCAGGATGGGTTTGAGAAAAATTATCAGGCATTGGTGCATGCCATCCAAGATACGCAAGGAGAAATCCTCACCTATGGCGGACAACCTATCTTGGCCGCTTTCCACGCTGTCAGCGCCGGAAAAACCAGGGACAGCAAGGACGCTTCCATTGAAAATGCGCCTTATTTATGCAGCGCCGACACTTCCCTTGACATTCCTTCCCCTGATTTTCTCAGTGTCGTTTTTATGGACAAAAAAGAGTTCCTCCGCAAGCTGCAGGAGGGATGCCCTGCGTTTGACGCGGAGCCGGAACACGTAATGGAACATTTTAACATAGAAGCCCGCGATGGCAGCGGCTATGTCATCCAGGCAAAGCTTGGCGAAGCCGTGATGTCCGGCGAAAGCCTGCGGGAATGCCTGGGGCTGAACTCTTCTTGCTTCTACATAAAGGAAGTAGAAGGCCAAATCCGCATTGTCACCCGGGGACTGGGGCATGGCCTGGGCTTAAGCCAATATGCAGCCAACGAAATGGCAAAAGAAGGGAAGGATTACCAGGAAATCCTCAGCTACTTCTATAAAAATACGGATCTTGCATCGCAATAATTTATTCCATCCTGTATAATTCCATTTTTTTCGGAAAAACTAACAAGGAAAAATCAAACAGAAATGGAAGGTGACAGGATGAGAAGCAAGAAAAAAGCAACGGCATTTTTTACCCGCAAATCCTATCTCATAGCCGCTGCCATCATGGTTGTGGCAGCCTTTGGCATGATAGGGCTTTACTATTCCCAACAAGACAAGAAACAGGAAGAACAGCTGGCAAAGGAGCAGGCGGAACAGGTACAGCAGGCCAAGATAGAGGACCAGACCAGGGAAAACGCCCTTCGGAAAAAGGCGGAGGAAACCGCCAAAGCCGCCCAGGAACAACAGGCCAAGGCAGAGAAAAAAGAAAAGGAAAAAGAAAAAAAGAAAGAAAAGGAAAAAGAGGACGCAAAAGAGGACGAAACAGAAGCCGTTTCTGGGATTATCGCCCCACAGGAAGATGATTTCCTGGATGAGCCAGCAGTAATTTCTGGCGCCGCCGACACCGCCCCCATACCCGAGCCAGAATTCCACTTCAATGCAGTCGAAGACCTGACCTGGCCGCTGCAGGGCAATGTGATTATGAATTACAGCATGGATCAGACGATTTATTTTGCAACCCTGGATCAATACAAATATAATCCGGCCGTCATCATACAGGCAGAGGTCAACAGCCCCATCAACGCCGTGGCAGAAGGCATTGTGACCGCCGTTGAGACCAACGAGGAAACAGGGGCTACCATCACTGTGGATATGGGGGACGGATACAGCGCACGCTATGGGCAGCTGAAAGAAATTCCCAAGAACCAGGGGGATTATGTGGAAAATGGCGAGATTCTGGGCTATATCAGCGAACCGACCAAATACTATTCTGTGGAAGGGGCAAACCTCTACTTCCAGCTGCTGAAGGACGGAGCCCCGGTGAATCCGATGGAGTATTTCGAATAGAACGGGTTATTTCGAAATAAAATGGAACAAGAAAGAAGCTGTACGCCAAATGCAGGGCAGATGGCGTGGCAGCTTCTTTTGCGCAGGATACAAAAAACAAAAGCAGAAATATATCCACTTGTATCAGAAAGAAAAATGAGATACAATACATAAATACGCACCAAATCCCCCCTACATTCATATCATAACGTATAGGAAAGCAAACTACGCAGCGCTTTTCCTATACACAGCACTTTTCTATACAGCGATTTTCCTTTCATTGAGCGGGGAGGATTTCTCCCCCTTTGCAAAAATACTTGCTCTTCTGCGCTGCTTTGCATATAAGAGGCTGCTCTGCAGTCTCCCTACATAAAACCGTTGTGTGCATAATATGAATCTTTACGGACAGAAAGGAGAACCCCTGCCATGGCTATGCCCCCCAAGGAAAACATCACTTATATCCTCCAATGCAGCGACAATACCTTATACACTGGATGGACAAATAACATAAAAAAACGCCTGCAGGCCCACAACCGTGGACAAGCAAGCAAATATACCCGCAGCCGCAGGCCCGTCACCCTGGTGTACGCGGAACCCCACGCCACCAAGCAAGAGGCCATGCGGCGGGAAGCCGAGATCAAACAGCTGTCCCGCAAGCAGAAGGAAGCCTTAATCAAGAGCAGCCAGGAGCAGATGTTCTCTCATCCGTGTCTAAAATATGGGCATCCTGGCCACAAAGGAATACATCATAATGAAATGGCACACACTCCCTCCCATCACAAACAAATGGAAGATTTCATGGGAGCCAAAATTCCTGTGCCTGGAATTGAAAATCGGCAGCTTCAGCGCATAAATGACGCCCCCGACGGTATAGATAATCCCTCCTGCCAACAACCATGCAAACGCCTGCCGTGACAGAGAGTTGATAATCTGGGTGAATGCCAGCACACAGATCCATCCCATGGCAATATATAATATAGAAGAAAACCATTTGGGGCAGGTAATCCAAAATGCCTTCACCAGGATTCCCAGCAGGGCAATCCCCCAGACCAGCGCCAGCAGCCCGTAGCCTGTCTTACCTCCCAGCACAATGACGCATACTGGCGTATAGGTTCCGGCAATCAGCACAAAAATCATCATATGATCCAACTTCCGTAAGATGCGGTTTGCCCTTTCTGAAAGATCCAGTGCATGGTATGTGGCGCTCGCCCCATAGAGCAGGATCATGCTGGCAATAAATACCGCCAGCGAGGCCACATGCACCCTGTCTGGGTTCATGGACGCGCGGATCAACAGCGGCGTAGCCGCAAACAACGCCATCAACATGCCAATAAAATGCGTGATCGAACTTCCAGGATCCTTTAACCTAAATTTCATACGAACATCTCCTTCTTATTGTTTGATGATCTATTACCGTTACGGCTGCCATTATTATATGCGTAGTTTTCATAAATATTACATATAGTATTTAAAACTACTTATTTCATACTCAAATACTACATTATACCAGATACAAAGTCAAGGGAAATCAGAAACTTTTTGGAAATAATTTGACATTATCCCCTATTTTTGGTATCATTAGGAACAGTCACGACATAGATACCCCCAACCGAACACAACGAAAGGACTCATATGGAGACAGTAAAATTTGATGAATTAAATCTGCAGCCGCAGATATTAAAGGGAATTCGTGAAATGGGCTTTGAAGAGACTACGCCCATCCAAAGCAAGGCCATCCCGATGGTAATGGAGGGCTTAGATGTAATCGGGCAGGCACAGACCGGGACTGGCAAGACAGCCGCCTTTGGCATCCCCCTTTTGATGAAGGTAGACCCTAAAAATAAAAAAACACAGGCTATCGTACTCTGCCCCACCAGGGAACTGGCTATCCAGGTAGCAGAAGAAATCCGCAGCCTTGCGAAGTACATGCATGGCATCAAAATCCTGCCGGTTTACGGAGGGCAGGATATTGTCAAGCAGATCCGCTCCTTAAAGGGAGGCACCCAGATTATCATCGGCACCCCAGGCCGTATCATGGATCATCTGCGCCGGAAAACCATCAAGTGCGAATCCGTCAACACCATCGTCCTTGATGAGGCAGATGAAATGCTGAACATGGGCTTCCGGGAGGACATTGAGACAGTCCTTGAATACATCCCGGAGGAACGCCAGACCGTCCTGTTCTCTGCCACCATGCCCAAGCCTATCCTAGAAATCACCAAGAAATACCAGAAAGATGCCGTAACCATTAAAGTTGTGAAAAAGGAACTGACCGTCCCCAGTATTGAGCAGTACTACTATGACGTTAAGCGCAAGGACAAGGTTGAGGTTCTCAGCCGTCTGCTGGACGTATACGGCCCCAAGCTTTCCCTGGTATTCTGCAATACCAAGCGCATGGTGGACGAGCTGGTACACGCACTGCAGGGACGCGGCTATTTCGCAGAAGGGCTGCATGGGGACATGAAACAGGTGCAGCGCGACCGCGTGATGAATAACTTCCGCAACGGGCGGACAGAGATCCTGGTAGCCACAGACGTGGCGGCCAGGGGGATTGACGTAGACGACGTTGAGGCTGTGTTTAATTTTGACCTCCCCCAGGATGATGAATATTATGTACACCGTATCGGGCGGACGGGAAGAGCAGGCAAGACAGGGCGTTCCTTTACCTTCGTCAAAGGCAAGGAAGTCTATAAGCTCAAGGATATCCAGCGCTACTGCAAGACCAAGATCCTTGCGCAGAAGATCCCCAGCATGGAAGATGTCGAGCAAGTCAAGCTGGAGAAGATTATGGATCACATTGACACCGTGATCGAAGAAGAAGACCTGAGCGCAATGGTGGATATGATTGAAGCACAAGTAAATGAGGCGGACTATACCACCATGGACATCGCCGCTGCCTTCTTAAAGCTTGCGCTCCGGGGCAATGAGGAAAGTTCCTCCAGCAGTTTTGAGAACTTCGAATTTGGCGACACCGGCGCCGAAGAAGGCATGGTAAGGCTCTTCATCAATATCGGCAAGAAGCAGCATGTCAAGCCCGGCGATATTTTAGGCGCCATCGCCGGCGAATCCGGCATCCCTGGCAGGCTGGTAGGCGCCATCGACATGTATGACAAATACACCTTCGTAGAGGTGCCAAGGGAATACGGCAAAGAAATCCTGCAGGCAATGTCCGATTCCAAGATCAAAGGCAAGAGCATTAACATTGAGCCCGCAAACCAGAAATAATCTTATCCCCCACAGGAAAGCGCCTCTTTCCTGTGGGGATTTTTGTTTCCAGGGAATCCAAAACTTGCACTGGTAAATCCCTGCATTCTATGGTATAATGGCGACAGATATTTCGGGAAGGTGCGAAAAACACGACGTCCGGCAATGGAGAACCTTATTATGAATGAACGAAACATAGATCCCAACTTAATGAAATACATACTGGCTCTGCTGGATATCCCCGGGGCAGTGGATTTGGGCACGGGAAGCCCTGGGGCAGAATCCCGCACTCCTTACAGTCCGCAGAGTATCCATACCGCATGCCAGATCATACATTTTATGGATGAGATGCCTGGTGGTTTTTTTATTTACCATGCAGACGGCAATCAGGAGATTATCTATGCAAATAAGGCGCTCCAGAGGATTTTCATGTGCGATACGTATGAAGAATTCCAGGAACTGACAGGGAATAGCTTCCAGGGCATTGTCTATCCTGATGATTTAGAAGAAGTCGAAAGAAGCATCTGGGAACAGGTTTCCCACAGCAAATATGATTTGGACTATGTTGAATACCGCATCGTAAGGAAAGACGGATCCATCCGCTGGCTGGAAGATTATGGGCACTTTGTCCGCAGCGAGAGCCTGGGCGATATTTTCTATGTATTTGTTGGGGACGCCACAGAAAAAAGGCACAGCTACCTGTCGAAACATAACCTCCTGCTCCAGGAGAACACCCAGAAGGAAGAAGAGCTAAAAAACCTGATTGCCAAGTATACCAACGAGCGGAAGCAGATTAACCAGGAACACCTGCGGCGCCTGGAGGTCATTGAAGGCCTTAGCGTGAATTATGAATCCATCCTTTATGCGGACTTGGATTCGGATGAGATTTTTGCCTACCGCCTAAGCTACCGTACGGCACGCCAGTTTGACGAGATCCACCAGGTACGCAGCTTTGCCTGGTATATCTCTGATTATATCGAAACCTGGGTCCACCCGGAGGACTGCCAGCAGGTGTATCAGTCTACCTCCCCTTCTTATATACGCAAAAGGCTGGCGGAGGAAAAAACCTATTACATTAATTACCGTATCCTCAATAAAACGGATACCCAATATATACAGCTGCGCATTGTAAATGTGGGCAACAAAAAGCATATTTCCCAGATTGTCTTGGGTTACCGCCGGGTAGATGATGAAATCCGCAGGGAAATGGAACAGAAGCAGATACTAGAGGAGGCATTGAACAGCGCTAACCTGGCAATCGTCGCCAAGAACAGCTTCCTCTCTAATATGTCCCATGATATGCGCACCCCGTTAAATGCTATTTTAGGGTATACGCTGCTCGCCAGGAAATATATTTTTGATAAAAAAGACTTATTCCATTACCTTGAGAAGATAGAAGGTTCCAGCAGGCAGCTTTTGGATCTGATTGACAAAGCGCTGGAATTATCCTGGATGGAATCCAACGACGTCCGTATTGTGGAATCTGCATCGAACCTGCGCACCCTAATGCAGGATCTGTACAAAGATATGTTTCCACAGGCATTGGAGAAAAACATCTCCCTTTCCCTGGATTTTTCCCATACGAGTCATTATGATATTTATTGCGATTCCGGCAAGCTCAAGCAGATCCTGATACATCTGACCAGCAACGCCATAAAATATACGAAGAACAACGGAAATGTGGATATTATTGTCACAGAACTGGAGATGCTTCCCAATCATTATGCTTCCTACCAGTTCCTAGTCAAGGATACCGGCATTGGGATCAGCGCAGACTTCCTGAAACATATCTTTGAACCCTTTGAACGGGAGAAGAATACCACGTTCAGCGGCATCCACGGCACGGGTCTTGGGCTTACGATTGCCCGCAGCCTGACAGAAATGATGGGCGGGAAAATTAAGGCAGAGAGTACGCCTGGAGAAGGCAGCACCTTCTCCTTTATCCTCCGCTTCCGCCTGCAGGATATCCCAATGCAGCCCATGGACAATACGGCCAACACCATTGCCCAGCTGATGAATTATAAAATCCTCCTGGTGGAGGACAATGAAATTAACCTGGAAATCGAAACGGAAATACTCCGCGGCCTGGGATTTGTCATAGAAACGGCTGAAAACGGCGAAATTGCCGTAGAAAAAATCAAACACTCCCTGCCTGGAGAGTATGGCCTGATCCTGATGGATATCCAGATGCCAGTTATGGATGGTCGCGAAGCCACCAGGAAAATCCGCCAGCTGGATACGCCGGCGCTGGCTCATATCCCTATTATTGCCCTGTCTGCCAATGCATTTGAAAGTGACAGGCGGCTGTCCATTGAGAGCGGAATGGACGCCCACTTAGCCAAGCCGTTAGACGTCCCCCTGCTCCTGGAGACAATTACCAGGACACTGCAGACCCATAAGGTTCTATTTGATGATACAATACCCCTAAATGACGGTTCCAAATAACATTTTGGCGTCCTTGTACCCCATTACAACAATTTAACCATAAGGAGGGAAAGAAATGAGATTAGTAACACGTTCTGATTTTGATGGATTAGCCTGCGGCGCCCTGCTCTTAGAAGCTGGCGTGATTGACCATTGGAAATTCGCGCACCCCAAGGATCTGCAGGATGGCCTGGTAGAGATAAACGAAGACGACTGTCTGGCAAATGTGCCTTATGTAGAAGGATGCGGGCTTTGGTTTGACCACCATTCCAGCGAACATGAGAGGCTGCAGCTTGCTGGAAAATATAAGGGCGAAAGCCGCATTGCCCCCTCTTGCGCAAGAATTATCTACGAATATTATGGCGGCGCCGAGCGTTTCCCGCAGTTTACGGAAATGATGGAGGCCGTAGATAAGGTAGACTCTGGGAACCTGACGATTGATGAGGTAATGAACCCCAGCGGATGGATTCTGGTCGGGTTCCTGATGGATCCCCGAACCGGCCTGGGAAGGTGGCGGCAGTTCTCGATCTCCAACTACCAATTAATGGAAAAGCTTTTAGAAGCATGCCGTGTGCTAAGCACAGAGGACATCCTTGATCTGCCGGATGTGAAAGAACGGATTGCCATATACAACGAACAGACAGAAAAATTCAAAGAAATGGTACAGCAGCACACAGTAGTAAAGGGAAATGTGATTATTACAGACCTGCGGGGCGTTGATCCAATCTACACCGGGAACCGCTTTATGATTTACAGCCTATACCCAGAACAGAATATTTCTGCATGGATTGTAAGCGGGCGCGGCGGCCAGGGCTGTTCTGCTGCGGTTGGGTACAGCATCCTGAACCAGACGGCTACGCTGGATGTGGGAAGCCTGATGCTGAAATACAATGGCGGCGGACATAAGAAAGTAGGAACCTGCCAATTCAGCAATGAAAATATGGACGCGGAATTGCCAAAGTTATTAGACGAGCTTTGTGAGATGGCAGGGTGATGTTGGGGACTGGGTTTATGTTTGCGGAATAACGAACGCCTTGCCCAGATCAGCTGGCATTGGAAACGATAATTACATATAGGATAAGCAGCAATGATATTAGAAAAGCCCCCAGGATCATATCCTGGGGGCTTTTGATTACCGCTATTTTGGCTTATCACAGCCGTTTTGGCTCATGAAAGCTTATTTTGTAATCTTCACGGTCTTTGCCTGTCCCTTTTGGCTAAAGAGCTCTTTGTATTGAGCCAGCTTGGAGGAAGGCACTTTGATTTTGGCTTTTCGGTTGATGGCCTTAAATGCTTTTGTGCCTACCTGAGTAATCTTTTTAGATTTTACCGTGATCGTCTTTAAGTTGCTGTCATGGGCAAATACGTTCCTGTCAATCACTTGTACATTTGCAGGAATCGTTATCTTTGTCAGCGCCTTACAATCCTGGAACGCGCCAACGCCAATTACAGTCACGTTCTTGCCGATCGTCACGCTCTTGAGCTTCTTGCATGCCTTGAAGGCGCTCTTGCCGATAGATGTCACTTTGAAGGACTTGCTGCCCATCTTTACGGCTGCCGGGATAACAACTTTCGTAATATTCTTGCTGGAAGGGGCTGCATATGCAACGGCTTCTTTACCGCTGGCAGTATTTGTCACGCGGTATTTCACCTTGCTGATGGTAACCACTTCATTCTTTTTCGGCAATACTGTCTTGAACTGGAAGGTTGTGGATGCATCCTTATACTGGCCATCCCCTTCCTTCTCAGCCTTGACGGTAACGGTTCCGATGCCGGTTGCCAGCACTTTACCCGTCTTGGCATTGATGGTTGCATATTTCTTGCCGGATGTGATAGACCATCTCACTTCCCCATCGCCGCTTCCGCCTTCTGTCTTGAAGGTAGCGGATTTACTGAAGGTCAGGGAAGAAACACCAGAAATCTTCAGGGCTTCCTGAGCTGCAAGCTCACGTTTGCGTACCGTTACCTTGCAAGTCTCTGTCAGGCCATTGGACGTCCTAGCTGTAATCGTTGCCTCACCGGCAGAAATTCCGGTTACCTTGCCGCCGATGGTAACGGTGGCAACATCCTCGTTGTTGGTTGTCCAGGTTACGCTGCGGTTTTCTGCCGTTTCCGGAGCTACCGTTGCGGTTAAAGTCTCTGTGCCATTGACCTCTAAGGTAATGGCATCCTGATCCAGCTTAATGCTCGTCGGCTCGTTCTTCGGCGGGTTGACTGGATCGTCTGCTTTTGTCACGGTTACCTTGCAGATTGCGGACAGACCGTTGGCGGTCCTTGCAGAAATCGTCGCTACTCCGGCGGAGATGGCGGTTACCCTGCCGCTATTTGTAACGGCTGCTACTCCTGCATTGTTCGTTGACCATGTTACTGCTTTATTCTCAGCCGTTGCAGGGCTTACCGTTGCTGTCAGAGTCTCTGACTCATTTGCCTTCAGCGTAAGGGTTTCCTTATTCAGGCTGATTCCTGTCGGCTCATTCTCGGACGGGTTAACCGGATTGTCTGCTTTATTTACAGTTACCTTACAAGTTGCGGTTACGCCATCGGCAGTTTCTGCTGTAATGGTTGCAACGCCTTTGGCAATTGCCGTTACTTTTCCATCTGTTGTTACCGTTGCTACTTTATTGTTGTTGCTGGACCATGTTACTTTTTTATTCTTCTCATTGGCAGAGTTTACCGTTGCCCTCAAGACCTTGGATTCATTTACATCCAGCGTAATTTCTTGCTCGCTCAGGCGGATGGTCGTCTCCTCTACCGTATCTTCCTTAGGCACTACATGGACAACCACGGAACTGAGGATCCGGTTATCTACTGCAGTATGTACCTTGATATAAGCATAACCTTCCGATACGCCAGTAATCTTGCCGTTCTCCACCGTTGCCACAGACTCATCGAAGCTGGTCCATACCAATGCGCGGTCGGCATCATGCGTTGGCTGCGGATTCAGGCTGGCATCAACCGATACCTCTTCGCCTACACGCACTTTTACTGTATTCTCACTTAATTTAATTTCCTCTGCCCTGACTGGTTCGGAAACCGCGATATAGTTTACAGAATATTTTCCATCTTTGCTGGCAGCGGTAATATAGCTTGTGCCTGGCTTAGATGGCGTAAACCGTGCCACCTGATAAGTATTATTATAATTGTCTGTCTTATCTACCAGCTCCAGGTTTCCTTCCCCTTCTGTCACTGTCCAGTTAAACGGGCCATAGACGCCGTCTGGCTTCGTATACTCCTGGCCGGACATTGCGCCTGCCGGATTGCCCGGGCTTTCCACGCCTGCCGCTACAATCTTTATCGAATTGGAAGAGCCATAAGCCGTAAAAGGCATATTAATCTCCCCGGTAGCCGGGTCATACGTGTACCTTGAGCCATAGGGGTTCGTGCCATTGTCTACTGGTATCTTATATGTATCGTTAGGGCCATAGATTATATACATCTCAATTTCTTCTGGCAATGCATAGCCTGCATCATTTACCAGCCTTGCCTGATAGGTTCCCTCTGGCTGGAAGAAATCCGGGCCATCCAGCCTCAGGCCTGTCAATTCTGTCAGCATATCACATACGGAATGCTGATTCGCCTGGCGGTACTTAGCCTCCAAATCCACAGAGCCTCCCTGTGCCACATAGTAGCTTTGGGTATTATAGTTGGCGGCGGATACCATATCATCCTGATCACGCTCGGTATAAATATCCTGCCAGCCAATCCTCATCGAACGGGATACCCCATCCAAAGTTACTGTCAGGGTACCTTCGCCTGCCGGGAGCAGCTCGTCTGACTGGCTTGCATACAGGTACAGGATACCAGAACGTCCGTCTGACGCATTTTTCTGAATCTGTATCAGCCCTTCTGCATAATTCTCGGCATAGTCATCATCTTCTTCCACGACCCAGCTGGCATTTTCAATCACAGCGTCCGCCGGCTGCAGATTAGTAATCTTCACGACACATTCGCCATCCGGCTTCAGTCCGGTGAACTTGTCCATAGAGAGTTCGAAGCTTTCAACTGTATTATATGGCTCCACAATTACTACGCACACAGCGGAACTTGTTCCATCGGATACCGTAATTATTGCCTGCCCAGGAGCGATTGCCTCTACCGTGCCGAACTCATCAACCGTTGCTACTTCCGGGTTGCTGGATATGCGTGTAATCTCCGTTTGGCTCAAAGTATTGTCGTTGGCGCTCAGCTCAAACTTACTGCCTGGATGGAGCCTTGCAGAAGTCTGGGAAAGCACAATTCCTTCTTTGGCATCTACATGGATCGCGTAGCTGCGGTCATTTGCACCATAGTCGCCGCAGGACAGCATAATATCGCCCGTCCACTTGTAGTCATAATATGCATCGTCATAAGACGGGGCACGGGTATATTCCGTTACGTCTGCAAGCACCGTCCTAGTCTTGGCGCCGGCATCATAGATTTCATCCAAATAAAATACGTTAGCATGGTCAACAGCAGTCTCCATATAATTCGGGTCGCCGCCAATCCCTTCTTTATAAGTACGCGTCACATAAGGCGCCACTTCAATGGAAGCCAGCGAGCCATCCTCATCATAAACCTGGGCAAGCATATAGGTACGCCCATATTTCTGGAAGAATGTCACAGCATTATTCTGCAGCTTCGGCGCAACCGTATCCACGACAATTGGGAAGGAAATCACATCGCCCGTCATATCCATTTCATGTCCATTAAAGGTCGGCACATGCTCTCCGTTCATTACCTTGTCGAAATCGGTTACCTTGCGCCCTTCGCTTTCTACATAGATCTCATCGCCAAAGTCGCCTTCACCGTAAGCAGTAATGCTATAAGTACATTTCGTACCGCTCGGGAGTACATTCCCATCCATGTCCTTGCCATCCCAGAAAGGATACGTGCCATACAGGCTAAACGGAACCGTAAACCCTGCGTTTGGCTCATACATGGACTTAAAGGAGTAAGAAGCCCAGTCCTTGAAATACACTTTACCGCTCTCCTGATCCTTCACTTCCACTACTACCAGACGGGCATTCCTCAGCTGATAGAGGATGATATCATTGATCTTGTCAAAGAAATTATCCCCATTCGGAGAAATCGTAAAGTTCTCCTTGTGGTAAATGGTCTGGTCGCCATCGGCTTTGCGGAACAGGTTCTGCCCCAAATCAAAGTATCCAATGCTTTCCAGCTCACATCCTAACAGATTCGTGCCCCAGGCAGATTCATTATTATAAACGCTCTCCTTATCCTGCGGCTCGTCAAACCAGTTGGAACGGTCAAAAATCGGCGCTTTTGTCCAGTCGCCATAGAATGCCAGCAGCGGCAGCCCAATCTGCGGGTTCTTGCCTTCTGCATCCTTCAGGATCACATAGCCCTCCACATAAATCCCGTTTGTAAACTTAGACAGCTCACTCTTCTGGTCATATGTCAGGGAAACGGATTTCTCAACCTTCTGGCTTCCCTTGGCAGGAACTGTTATTTCTCCAAGATCTGTCGTAGAAATTATCACGTCGTGGGGTGACAATGCCTCCCTGCTGCCCCATGCGGAATCTACGTTCTGGGTATCCGGGCGCATCAATACGACTTCCGCCTGATATTTCAGCTCCTCATCGGAGATATTGTTGACCTGGAAGCCAAAATTATAGACGCCTGTTTGATTCGGGTCATCCAGCAGCTCTAACTTCCCTACATGCTTCCCTTCCACGGTGATGTATGCCGGCGTAGAAATAGCAGCTGCGGCATTGACCAGGCCTGCGCCCTGCTGGCGCGGAGAATAGTAAGCCTTCCCATCCTTCTGCGGGATGGCCGTGCTGACCAATAGCTGGCTGATCCTATCGCCCATATCCACATGGGAAACGTTGAACTTGTCCTTGTTGCTTGTAATATACTGGCGTACCAGGGCAGCAATACCCGTCATATGCGGAGCCGCCATAGAGGTGCCGCTCATCATCGAATAGCCGCCTGTATAGCCTTCGTCGCTTGCGTTCCTGTCCACAACTGTAGACCAGATATTTCCTCCCGGAGCCGTGATTTCCGGCTTTAATTCCAGGCCAGGCCCAGGCCCCCAGGAAGTAAAGGAAGATAACTCGCCAAAGGTTGCATTATCTACGGTCTTGTCATCTGGCGCCACCTGGATCTTCACTTCCTGGCCGGCATCCAGGGCTGCTGCGATTGCAGCGCCGTCCCGCCCATTGATAAAGGCGGAAGTAATCGAAGTGCCCTCTGCGCTCATGTTAATCATTTCCGTAGAATTAGGGTCTTCATCATAGATAATAACAGCCTGTACGCCATACCTCTCGCCCTGGGAATTGACCCCGGTAAAGCTCGTGCTGTTGTTGATTTTATCGACAAAGGAAATCCCGCCTCCGCGCTTCACCAGCGCAATGCCGTTCTTGCCGCCATTCCAGCCATTATTAAAGCCTACTTTGCTGTAATCGTCATAAGTGCCATAGCCATCCACTTTGTAGATGGGGTATTCCTTGTCTGAGAACCCATGTTTCATGGCAATCGTATAAGGATCGGTATAAGATACCTCATGCACGTTGCCTTCCTGATCCTTCCAGGTAAGGTAAGATTCCACATTAATCGCATTGTCAATCGAAGCCACGCTCAGGTTGCTGTCATACATCGCAGGGGATGACATCACAGAAGTATCCGGATCTGTGATCAGCCCCTCGCCGCCATAGTTATTGCCGCTTGTGGAATAATCGCTGTTGCCGGCGGAGGTCATCATCGCAACCCCTGCATCCTCAATACGGGCAAATACGTCATTTTGCATCGTATCGTCTACGGCATACCCTGCATCTGAGCCTAAGCTTAAATTAATCATATCTGCCCCAAG
>Ga0137306_101403_pt1 | contig 24811 bp, 29 predicted proteins | sample Inofroosms_March_FD_97187 | JGI IMG/M metagenome (GOLD analysis project Ga0137306, IMG submission 97187) | Mouse cecal microbial communities from Vienna, Austria - N-Acetylneuraminic and N-Acetylglucosamine D2O microcosms_March | ecosystem: Host-associated > Mammals > Digestive system > Large...
GGTACACCTGCACCCCCAAACCAACTCTCTCTTCAGCTCCAAAAAGACCGAAAGAAATTCCCCAGACACCTAGCCTGTACAGTCATCACAAACTCACGCAGCACAACATTAGCAACACCTGCCAACACACAGCAGATATCGACACACAACAAATACCACCTCACAGCAGATGCCGGCACAACAGACACCACCTCACAGCAGACGGCAACACACAGCAGGTGCCTGCGTCCCACTTCCACCTCCACACCTGCGTCCCACCTCCACCTCCACACCTGCGTCCCACCTCCAAATCTGCGCATCCCCCACAACATTAATTCCCCCAGAAGTGCACCTCCCTCTTGACCAAACCCCTCAGAACCGTATAATATAATATATAATCCCAGTATAACCCAAAGGAGGGCATTATGAAACGCATAATCTTAACCGGAGGCGGCACAGCCGGACACGTCACACCCAATATCGCTCTGCTGCCGCGTCTAAAAGAATTACAGTACGATATCCATTACATTGGCTCCTATAATGGAATCGAAAAGGAACTAATTGAGCAGTTCGCTGTTCCTTACCACGGAATCTCAACAGGGAAGCTTCGCCGTTACTTCAGTGTCCAGAACTTCACAGACCCGTTCCGCGTGTTAAAAGGAATGAATGAAGCCAAAAAACTGGTAAAAATCCTGAAACCTGATATTATATTTTCCAAAGGAGGATTTGTATCCGTTCCTGTGGTACTTGCGGCAAAGCGCCGTCACGTCCCGGCCATCATACATGAATCTGATATGACCCCGGGGCTGGCCAATAAGCTTACACTTCCGGCTGCCACTAAGGTATGCTGTAATTTCCCCGAGACACTGGAACACCTCCCCGAGGGTAAAGCTGTACTGACCGGTTCACCGATTCGCCAGGAATTGCTAACCGGCGATAAATATAAAGCAAGAGAATTCCTTCACTTTACCTCTGATAAGCCCGTAATCATGGTTGTCGGAGGAAGCCTTGGCGCCGTAGCGGTCAATGAGGCCGTCCGTCAGATCCTTCCAGAACTTCTTAAGTCCTTCCAGGTTATCCACCTGTGCGGCAGAGGAAAGGTCGATGCATCTCTTAGTGGTCTGGAGGGTTATGCACAATTTGAATATATTAAGGAAGAGCTACGTCACCTCTTTGCACTTACTGATCTGGTAATCTCAAGAGCCGGGGCAAATGCAATCTGCGAGCTTCTGGCACTGCACAAACCGAATCTTCTGATTCCGCTTTCTGCAAATGCGAGCCGCGGCGACCAGATCCTCAACGCCCGCTCCTTTGAACGCCAGGGCTTCAGTGTTGTTCTGGAAGAAGAGGAACTGGATCATACCATTCTCTTGAATGCGATTCAGGCTCTGTACAAAAACCGGGATTCTTACATAACAGCCATGAAGAATTCCTCACAGCAGAATTCAATCGACACAATCATAGAGCTGATCGAATCATTGACATAATGTTTGTTTCAGTTCACGGTCTGGGATGCCGCTCATAGCAGCTAATATAACCCGCACTAATGTCTCTCTTCAAAACACAAATACCGAAAACAGGTGCCGAAACGTGACACCTGTTTTTATTCTTCATGTAAGTGGTTGAACTGCTCTTCATAATTTTTTCTTATCCATTTCTTCGCCCTGTGCAGCACACTATGTAACGTTCCTATTTTCATACCCATGATCTCAGCCACTTCCTTCTGAGGTTTTCCAAGATAATATGTAATCGTAAGCGCATAGTACCATCTCGGATTCAGATGATACAGATCTGCAAATATATTTTCCGTCAGTTCTCTACACTCTTCCTTGTATAACCGTCTTATAAAATCTTCCTCCAGGTCATAGTCTGATACAAATTCTTCACTTTCTTCATACAGGAGATCACGGTACAGAACCTCCCGCTCCAATCCTCTTTTATAATTGATTGCCATATGCTTCGCGCTAACCAAAAGCCACGAAACTACTGCTTTCTCCTCTACACTTCCAAGATCTTCAAGCAGCTTCATGAAAACAGTTTGTGTAATTTCCTGTGCTACATGGTGATTGCCGCAATAGCGCAGCGCCGTATAGTATATGCTGTCTGCACTATTCTTATAAATTGCATCAAAGGCGTCCTCATCCATAGCCTTTATCCCCACTTATCTGCCCTTCACTTTCCTATATCTTCGATAAGATCTCTTCCTTGTCTCCCTCCGTCAGCTTTCCAGGTTTCCAACCGATGCCTACTGCATCACCCTTATACCTTGGTATCAGATGCAAATGAAAATGGAATACCGTCTGCCCTGCCGTCTCTCCGTTATTCTGGACAAGGTTATAGCCATCACATTCAAGAATACCTGCAAGCTTTGTAATCATCTTTTTCGCAAGAACAAGCACCTTTGACGCCAGTTCGTCATCCAGCTCATAAAGATTTGCGTAGTGCTCCTTCGGAATAATCAGGGCGTGTCCCTTTGACGCGGGGTTTGCATCAAGAATCACACGAAAGTCCTCGTCCTCATAAAGCGTTGATGTTGGAATCTCGCCATTGGCAAGTTTACAAAAAATACAATTTTCATCCTTCATAATTACATTCCTTCTTTCCTGATAAAATGATCAATTATCATTAGTAAAACAGCCAGGATCATCCCCGTCAGCAGTCCGCCAATGTGTGCAAAATTATCCACTCCGCCATTCGCATATCCAAAGTAAAGACTTATACCCACCGTGAAGAGAAGCCCCCGCCCCGAGATCTCCCCTACCCTGCCGCGGTTACGCGCAGCGATGAGAAGTGTTGCCCCGAGCAGGCCGAATATGGCTCCAGATGCCCCCGCTGCGACTGCATACTGCCCTGTATGGATATCCTGCCACATAGACAGAAAGGTACCGCCAAGGCCGCTTATCAGGTAGATGATAAAGAAGCAAAACTTTCCCACCTCATGCTCCAAAGTATATCCAATGGCAATCAGCATCACCATATTATTCATGAGATGCTGAAAACCAAAATGCAGAAACATAGATGTAAAAATCCGGTAGTACTCACCCTGCTCTGTCACATATGGAACAAACATGGCACCATGCTCTGCCATAAAGGACGCATCCTCTGTCATGCCTATAAATGACAGGGCGAAAAAAACTATTATATTGACTGCTGCTATCATTATGGTAATCACTGGTTTTTTCATGCTTAGATTTTCTCATTAATCCAAAAGGATGTCAACTATATTTTTTGTCTATACAACCAAAGCGTTGCTTTTATGAACTACAGTTCCTCCTCTTCTATGTAAAGTCCGTCCCAGTTTCCCCATTTTGGCCTTCTGTGTTTTGTCAAAAAGCGCTTTACCGGAGTCCACATATTCTCTGTCTCCTCCATAATTAAACTCCCCGTCTCCTGCTCTGCTATCCAGTCATGCTCCGTCTTGTCATATTCATATATATCCTCATCCACATAATTATCTTCAAGAGCTCCAGACCCAGGCGCAGTCTTTTCTGCCTCTTTTTCCTCCCCTCCTTCCTTCAGACAGTGTCTGGCAACCTTTTCTAAACTATAGTTCTCCTCCATTGTCTCCTTGTGAAGAAAAAACACCATCTGTACACACTCCTGATCCTTATAATCAGCCCTCTTTACAAAATATTCTGTCAGAGTATGGAATTCATCCCACAGATTTTCCTTTCCCGGCGGGTAATAGCAAAAATAATATTCCCCGCTTTCATAATAAATGTATTCTGGTTTAAGCAGTATCCGGTTAATATCCAGAAGATATCTCTTTGTCTCACCGACCACTGCCAGAAGCCCTCTTAGGAAGTTTCTGATATCATTTCCGCTGATTACATTTCTCTCATATAATACTCCCAGCGACACCTTGCCACTTACATTATAATCATAGTAGCTTTTCCCGTCCGCCCCTCTCCCTTTTATTTCCAGCAGTCCCTCCACATGATTTACCTGCAGCATGCGCATCTGGTAATCCTCGTGATAGACCTCTTTTTCTTCAATCGTTATCTTCCGCTCCATATTCTGGTTTTATTTCAACCTCCTTATATTCCGAATTTTCGTTTCCGGATCCGTAATCCTCATCCGTTTCAGCACAGACAGCCTCATTCTCCTTTTTGATGCTGTCACTGCCACCTCAATTTCATTCTCTTCCATGGATACTGTAACTTCCATCCTGTCAAAGAGAATACATTTTCCGCTGACCCTCTCCTCAAACAGCGCTCTTATTTCTCCCTCCCCTGTTCTGCCCTGGTTCCTTGCCTTCGTACTCCCCACTGCCACTGTTTCATATGCAGCGCCGCAGATCACGTTTTTGTCATGGTAATAAAACATACCAAAGATACTGCTCATAATCAGCAGAAGAATTACCGGCATCAGAAATGACATCTCTACCGTATATCCTCTCATATCTCACCTCTCATATCATATCTCATATCAAACCTCCCATATCATGCCTCCTGGCATACAAGCATAATCAGATAGCCGCATGCCAGAAACGGGAAAAATGGAATTCCTGTCCCCACTGCCATTTTCCTTATGCTTAATATCACTACTGCTGTAAGAGCCAGCAGAAAAAAAGAGATACTCAACAACTCCGCCAGTCTGCGGATTCCCAGATAGCCCCCAAGAATTAAGATCCCCCAACTGTCCCCATAGCCCATCTTTTCTCCCGTTATCATACTGATCAGTAAAAATACTGCTCCCACTCCTGCCCCGCCTGCCGTCTCCCATACGAAGCGATACCCCCGGAAAATCTGGTACAGAAAAACTGCTGCCCCGCATACACCTAGCAGAAGCACCGGAACTCTCCTCTTTTTGATGTCAATATACGAGAACAGGCACAGGATGCCAAACACCACCACATCTTTTATCTGCCACATCTTGAACACACCCCCTTCCCTGCCGCCTCTGATACCGGAACAGCATATACAGTCCTCTTTAAGCCGCTGCAGGCTAAAGTGCTGTGATATCTGTCTCCATTGTCCGTAATATACACTCCCCCCGCCGCGCCGCCTCCACAATGTTCGCATGGATAATATTTTCCGCCCGAACTGTTCCTCAACGCCTTTACCTCTGTATCAGACACCATACGAATGGACAGCTCCAAATAGGTACAGTGATAATCCTTATGATAGACAATTCCATTTTCTGTAATATATACAGTGTCATCTTTTATATTTCCAAAGAAATGTTTTTCATATCCTGTCCACGCTTTAATACGTATGGATTCCTCGCAGGTAATGGTTGGAACCGCAAAGGCAGGAAGCGGCAGATGCACTTCATACTTTGCCTTAAGTGTACCGGTCCCGGTGACTGCCGACAGACAGGACTCCTCACAGTGAATCCCTCCTCGGCCTCCCTTTATCATACTCCTGTCCAGGCGGTCTCCTCCTATTTCATTTATTATATCATTTTCTAGTTTCGAAGGTATTATTATTGTTGCTTCACAGGCATCCTGCATCAGTTGTTTTCCGGCGCTTTGCAGTCCCGATCGTACAGAGGTTCTGACTGCGGAAAGCTCCATAAGATACAAGAGGCTTACAATCGCCAGGAAGAAAAACGGCACCGCCAAAGCTGCTTCCACAGTAATACTTCCTTTTACCCCTTTTCCGCTTTGATTCTTATTAAGATTTTTATTACAGTTCCTGCAGGCAGGTGCAGATGCCTTTCTGTAAAAATGAGGAAGAATGTTTTTAGAATATTGATAACCTGGCATCGCGAATCCTGCTCCTTTCTTTTTTTCTGTTTTATGGTTATTTCTCTGTCTGGGAATTCCAGAAAGGCACCTGCACCTGCCTGCAGTCTGTAATTACTAGTGATATCCAAAGCAGGTGGGAAACTGATAGCTGATCCCCCTGCGGAATATTCGTGTACTCTTAAGTTCTATTTTACTGATACAATAATCTGCCCGGAAATAGCTCTGCCCCTTTTCAGTCCTCAGATTCTGTTCGATCAGATCAAGCGTACGCATTCCTTCCTTCTTCTTATTCCCGAGGAATAAAAGGATTCTAAGATAATCCTTATAGCGCAGTCCCCCTTCTGTGTCTGCCCCGTCATTCTGATCCTCCTCTGTTCCAAGCTTAAGAATCCCTGAGAGCTGGAGCTGCCAGCTATCCCCGGTCTTCACAAGAGGCACCCGGTTTCCTTTCAGCAAGGAGCGTATATCTACCACAGACTCGCCATAGGCCCATGCAAAAATCAATGCCTGCGCTGCTGCCTCTGTAATAGCCGGAATTGCAAGCAGTGAACAAAGAGTTGCTGCCAGAGCCGCTGCCTCCGCCTTTTTTACACTGTCTGTCTGAATACAGGCATAATTTGAAACAAGGCGTAATCGTAACAGCCTCCGCACCACAGCCTCCAGATTCTCTTTATCACTGGGTTTTCCCTCCAGTATATACTCTGCCTGATAATCCAGGACTCCTGTACTCTTCCCGTCAGCTGCCATCGCAAAATGTTCCATAATATACTCCCCGAAAAGCAATGCCTGGACCGCACCTGACGTTTCCGGCACATCTGAAAAATCACCGAAGCCTGTATTCCGTTTCCTGTGAGACGCTGTATCCGCCACCGCAAGACTCTTTTCCGACAACTGCATATCCTTTGGCGTTACCAGTGTAAGAAGCGGAGTATTTTTCAGTGTGTTCACATGTTCGACAGGATTATCCTCTTTTGGAATCTCCCCTTCATTTGCCTCAAGAAGACTTTTCAGCTTCTCCCCGTTTTCCTGTTCCTGTCTGACATAGTCCCTGATCCCGTCCACCTGCTGATCCCAGGAAGCTGTCTCCCCCAGATATTTTTTTGCGCGGTCAATCCCGTATTTATTCTCCATATATGCCGCCGCCTGCTCATAAAAAGCCTGTCCCCCGGAATCCGTAAGAAACTGGATTCTGATAATCTGATGGCTCATATTCCCGGCGCCATACCAGGCAAGTCTGTCAAATAGCAGCTTCTCATCATAAGTTCCCGTCTCATAGGTTCCTTCCAGGGCGAATACCTCATATTCTTCCAGAAGCTCCTTCTGATACTCTGCAAAGAGACATTCCACAGCACGGTTCACGTCAGCTCTGCAATAATTTTTTGCATTCTGCATGGATGTACTTTCCAGCATAGATGCCGCAAATGTCATCAGCAGAATAAATATAAGGCTTAAAGCGGCAGTCACCTCACCCCGTTCTCCAGAAGTGTCCCGAAGCTCCCTGACTTTATATTCCCGCACTTTCACTTGTAATTTTTGAAAATATAGATTGCACCAAACTTGTAAGCTGTGACTTAAAGATAATAACGAGTCCGATCAGAACTACAAGAATTAATATAATCTCTACAACCCCTATTCCCCTGTCATCCGTTAAAATACTTCTGATTCTACTTATTATACTCCACATATATACTCCCCTTTCCAGGGCGTGTAAGAAAAACATGCCCTTATCTAATACAATGCTGCTGTTCACTCTGTGACCAGAATCTCTGTCCAGACAGATCCTCGCATTCTCCGCATCTATCGTTTGCTGCGGCTTACAGCTGTATGGAAAGAAATGCCGGAACCACCACAATAACCAGCACAACCGCCAGCATCAGGAACATAGGCAGAAGAAGCTTCGTCCCCGCCTCCTCTCCAAGTCTCTTTGCCCTTGCCTTTCTCTCTTCGAATGCCTGAACCGCTTCTGCCCGCAGCAGCGCATTCAGTCCTTTTGTTCCCTTTCTGAGATTTTGCGAAAGCAATGCACCGAGCCTGATATATTCCTGTATCCCGCAGCGCCTCCCAAAATGCTCATAGCTCTCTGACTCCATCACACCGCTCTCCATCTCACGGCACGTATAACGCATCTCTTCATATATATAATGCATCTGCTTATCTCCCCTTTTATAAGCATCCTCTGTTATCTTTATCCATGCCCGTTTTACAGTCATACCTGCACCAAGAAGCAATGTCAGCTTATTCACCAGTTCAGGATAATAAATCCTTAACTGCCTCCTTCTGTCTTCTGCCTCCTTTTCCCTATTCTGCCTGTCAAGTGCAAGAAGCAGAACCGGCATCAATATAGCCATTGCGAGAAGGACAATTCCCCTTTTGTCCATCACCGGATAAAAACGTACTTTCTGTCCGTCCACTGAATCCGGAAGCATAAGCACCGGCTCCGTCCTTGTACCCACATCATTTTCTTCTATTTTCTTTTTCAGCCTTTTTATAAAACCGTCCTTTCCCCTTAGTGTCTCCGGATACACCCTGACTAGACATTCATAGCGAGCCTGGTCGGACACCCTGTCCCTGTAGGTAAGTACTGCACCCAGCATTACAAGGATCCCATCTCCGTCAGCCTTTGTCTGTGCATCAATCTGCTCTCTGTTAAGTTCCCCACGGACACTGATCACGTCATACCGGTCGGTCTCCCAGGATACGTCTACTGGTTCCCCCGGAATCTCCGTAATAAGGTTCAAGTCTGATTCCACCCGGTCCGGACTCTTATTTTCCCCAAGTATCCATTCTTCCATCTTCTTTATACTCTTGTCAAATACCTCCCGTATCTCCTTTTCCGTATATGCTCTTGGCGATACCGAAGCCTCTATAGTATCAGCTCCTTCCTGCCCTTCCGCCTCAGCCATAAGTTCCTCTGTCCTTGCCCCTTTTTCATATGTATTGCGGGTAAGGCCTCCGGTAATCTCTGTTCTCGAAACAGCATAGTCCAAAGCTGCTGCCGTGGTACCGCCAATGGCAAGAAGCACGGATACTGCAGCTATTATACTTCGATTTCGATCAGCCTTGCACCAAGATAATATGCGCCGATATAGATGATAAGACATACTGTCATCACTCCTGTTCCGATTGCACCTCCATACAGACAATCCATAAATTCCGGAAAACTTAATGACATATAGGCAATCATAGCATAAGGAATCACTGACATAACTTTAAATTCATACCGTTTTGCCGCAAGGATTGTCTGAATCTCCCTGCAGACATCAATCCGGCCGCTAATCTGCTCTGTTGTGTTCCTGATGATCGCAATCATATCTCCGCCGCTTCTCTTCGCTGTAATAAACACTGCCGCAAAGTTTTCCACATCTTCAAGTCCTGTCCTTTCGGCCATCTCACCTATTGCCTGCTCTATAGGAATCCGCATCTGAAGCTGCCTCACCAGTATATTAAGCTCTCTTGTCACAGGCTCTCTTTCCGAATACATAAGCCGCAGCTCCCTCTGACACTCCCGGACTGCATTCTCGATAGAATAGCCTGTATTTAGTGCAGAGGATATGGTCTGTATCATTTCTTTAAACTGCATGAGGAACTGGCTTTCTTTTTTTCTGATACATTCGTTTTCAAGGTTTCTGTAATACCATATCCATACTGGTATTAAAAACGGCACAGCAGCTGCCGAGCGATAATAAAGCCATGCCGTCACGCCTGTTACAGCAAAAGACTTAAGTATCATTACCAGCCGTTCCCCTGTCCTGATATCCTGCTGCCATAAGCTTCTTTTTATGCACAAGTGCATGAACCCTTTTCCAGCTCCCTCCGGTCTTCCCATATTCTTCCCCTTCATATACATAGAGTGGATTCAGATGGATTTCACCTCCACTGTAGTCAAGCACCTCCGTCACCTCTAACACCTTTCTGCTCTTGTCCCACTGTCTTCCCAGATGAATTAGTATATCAATCCCTGATGCGATCTGCCTCTGGACAGCCGGAAGGGGAAGTGACATTCCCATAAGCACCATTGTCTCCAGCCTGCTCAACATGTCCCTGGGACTGTTGGCATGTCCGGTACTAAGACTCCCGTCATGCCCTGTGTTAAATGCCTGCAGCATATCGATTGCCTCCGCACCGCGGACCTCTCCTACGATAATCCGGTCCGGCCTCATACGAAGTGCAGTTTTGATAAGCTCGCGCACTGTTACCTCGCCGCTTCCTTCTGTATTTGCATTTCTTGCCTCCAGCGACACCAGATTCGGTAGTTCCAGGAGTCTTAGCTCTGCATTATCTTCAATGGTAATAATTCGCTCATCCTTTGGGATAAACTGGGACAATGCATTTAAAAAGGTTGTCTTGCCAGAGCCCGTCCCGCCGCTTATAAAGATATTGTATCTTGATCTTGTAAGCCGTGACAAAAACTCAGCCGTCTCCTCGCTGATGGATCCCCACCGAATCAGCTGTCTCATGGTCACCGCTTCCTTCGGAAACTTTCGGATTGTTACAACCGGACCGTTAAGCGCGACTGGAGGAAGTACTACATTTACCCTGGAGCCGTCAGATAATCTGGCATCCACAATCGGAGATGCTTCATTCACAATCCTGTTGGATCCAGCCGCAATCTGCTGAATCACATCCTCCAGCTTCTTCGCAGATGCAAAGCGCTTCTGCGACGGAAACATCCGCCCCTTTTTCTCTAGAAATATGTTCTGTGTTCCATTAATCATAATCTCCGTAATCTCATCATCCTCTAGAAATTCCTGAAGGAGATCCAGCTTACGGAATGCATTGAACAGCTCTCTTCCAAGCTCTGTCCGCCTTGCGAGAGGAATATACTCCTGCCCGCATGCCTCCTTTAGCACCCGGTGGATCAGCCCGGTGAGCTCCTCATCCTCCGTCTCCTTTGACATATCAAGTTCTTCAAGAACCCTTGCATAGAGCTGCTCTGACTGAATCATAGCCTGCTCTCCCTGCGTATGAGTTTACACCTGATATCCTCATGGCCCAGAAGGCTTAACTCCTCTTCAAACTGCCGGAGCTTCGATTCCGATATTTCATTACGAAGTGTAAGCACATGTATCTCACTGCACACCCGGAAGATCTGATAAATATCCCGGACGCCCTCATCCATATCAAGTATTAATATTTCATATATGCTTTCCTCCATAAGCCTTTTAATGAGATTTAACCAATCCTCACCGGACACGGATTTAATATCTTCAGAAACCTGGATCGGGGCTATGTAATCTAGTTTCCCCTTATGTCCCACAAGCGTGGTAAGCATAAGCCCAAGATTACTTTTTTCCTGCCTTGCATAGTACAGCACGTCTGACAGCGTCTGCCCTCCTTCCTGGAAGTGTCCTCCGACTCCCCCATAAGTTTCAAGGTTCAGATACAGCACATTCGCCTCTTCTGAAAGCTTTCTCCCAAGTCTTAATGCATAGGAGGTTTTTCCAACCCGATGTACTGGTGAGTAGATGCCAATAATTTTTGCCTGCTTTTTCCTTAACCTCTTTAGGAATGTATTCTCTGCATTTTCTCCGTTACTGCATTTTCTGATAAGCTCTGCCAAAAGCTCGTCTCCGGACTGATATTTATACACCTGGGTTTCCCCCTCAAGCAGTGTATCCTCCTCATCTTCTGTAAGTACAAATACCGTCCCTGCCTCCGCCTGTCCCCTGTCTCCGGGCGGATAACCCGAAGAGATAAACAGATAATCAATCCCCTCCTGTTCCTGAATGGATAACACATGTGACAGGTCACTGCATGTCTGAACCTGAAGAGCAAGCTCCTCTTTCTGCATAATATAGCGTGCAAATGCATCTGCATAACCCTTTTCCCTGTCACAGATTACCAGGTTTTTGCTTTTCACATACTATCCCTCCTGTTCTTTTGTCGTAGTGCGTCAGCTAATTCTTTTGAATTCATGGCCGATCTGGCTGAATAAATTAGAATAACCTGAATTAATATGAATCTGCCAAAGAATAAAAACAATCAGATACAAGTTGTTTGTCTCAACTTGTGAGACAGATTATACGCCCCCTTGTCGCTCTTGTCCATACTACAATTAAAAATTGTCGAATTTTGTGAAAATCCCACAGAATACTGACAGAAAATTTCTTTTATACTTCCCAAACTCTCTCTAAAACGCTATAATATTACCAACTTAAAACTTAGGAGAATGGAGAGATTTTATGATTATTAAACAATTGAATTTACACCATTTAAAGCCTGGCCTTAGAATACCAGAACGCAATATTCTCCATGTCTGGATCCTCGCACTGGATCATACTGGCAATATGCACAAAAGTATACACACCCAAAGCCATTCCCTTCTATTTAGAATGCTGTCCCTGTACACAGGAATTCCCGGGGAAAGTCTGGAACTGGGAACCGGACAATATGGAAAACCCTTTTTAAAAAATAATCTGGAATCAGAAGGAGTCCCCCTTGTCCTGCACTTTAATCTCTCTCATTCCGGCAGTATGGCGGCATTTGTTTTCTCCTCCTCTTCTCCTGTGGGCATTGACATCGAACGGCTTCACCGGTCAGCAAGAATGAACCGGATTGCCGCACGCGTGTTTTTTCCAAATGAGGCTGCTCAGCTTGAGGCACTATCTGAACAAGACAGCCAGGATGAAAAATCACATCTTTTTTTTCGTCTCTGGACCCGCACAGAAAGCTTCCTGAAGGGGATTGGCACAGGCTTTTCTGCTTCCCTTACAGACAAAAAAATCCAGGACGAATATACCAACTGGCAAATCCGGTATCCGGATGCTCCTGACGGATATATCTGCTGCCTTGCATATAAAAACCCGCCTGATGCTTCCTGACCGGGATTCCCCTTATAATCCACGGTAAAACGCAATCCCATACAGAAGTGCAACACCCGGCGTCCCCAGCACGCCGGATGTAAGCAGGGTAAGCGGATTCATCCCTACACGGACAGAAATATTTTCAAACTCTAAAAATTCGTTTACAAAAAATATCATGGCAATCCCCAGAATCACACGGACAAAAAAATTAATCATAATATGCGGCTGTCTTTCTGGCATACAAGTCACCCTCCTTTTCCTGCATATTCTTACGGAATGCGCAGCCCACGCGCATTCCTGACTCGTGAACAGTAACCCTGATACTTCATGTATATATGAAAACCCGGAATTTTATGTTATTATTCACAGACTAATCATCCGCTCATAGTAACAATTTGTATCAGTATAGATTTAAGTTGGCAATTATTCATTGAAAAGATGCTTTGTAAATGTTAAAATTCTCTCAGAAACATCACAAAAAAACGGAGGTATTACATTGAGAGAAATTCTAGAACGTGCCCTTGGAAAAGGCCGGGAAGAGGTTATATACGGGGAAACAGCCTCCTACATCCCGGAATTAGGAAGGGTGGACAAAAACCAGCTTGGCGTATGTATTTACACAAGCGATGGAAAAAAAGAAGCTGTGGGAGACTATGATGTCCGCTTCACCATTCAGAGCATTTCCAAGGTAATTACACTTGCCGTTGCCCTGGAACGCTGCGGCTTTTACAAGGTCTTTGAAAAGGTCGGGATGGAGCCTTCCGGCGATGCATTCAATTCCCTGATCAAGCTCGACCTTTCCAATAATTATCCCTATAATCCAATGATCAATTCAGGAGCCATTGCGATTGCAAGCTACCTCACCCCGATCATCAGTTTCAAAAAAATGCTGCAGATTACCAGCCGTCTCTGTATGGATGATGACATCACACTGAATACTGATGTCTATCTCTCGGAGATGAACCATATCTCCAGAAACAAGGCAATTGCCTATCTTCTCGAGAGCAAAGGCATTATCGCCAGCGGAAGTGTACAGGAAAGTCTTGACTTCTATGTACGTATGTGCTCCTTAAATGTAACTGCCGAAAGCCTTGCGAACTTCGGCCTCGTGCTAGCCCGGGGCGGGATTCATCCAGAAACCGGAGAGCAGCTTCTGGAGGAAGACGTAGTACAAGTAGTTAAGACCATCATGCTGACATGCGGCATGTATGACGGCTCCGGCGAATTCGCAGTACATGTAGGGGTTCCCTCAAAGAGCGGAGTCGGCGGCGGGATTCTCTCCGTAGCAGACAAAAAGATGGGAATCGGGATCTTCGGACCTTCCCTTGATGCAAAAGGGAACAGCATCGCCGGCCGCTCCATCCTGAGAACCCTTTCAAAGGAACTGAACTTACATATCTTTGCTTAATATTGACAAAAATTGTCCATACTACATAAGAGAGGAATACGTTACTATTCACGGCCTGGAAGGCCGCTCATAGTAACAATTCGGGGCGGCATTCCAAGTTTTGCTACGCAAAACCGCCCCTCATCCCTGTATCATGTTCTCACGGAATGCGCAGCTTACGCGCATTCCTGAGCCGTGAATAGTAACAGGAATACACATCTTACAAAAAATTCATTGCATGGAGGTGGACGAATGCGGTTATTTGCCCGGGGAAAAACTACTGAAGAAGACGTATACCGGCGTCTTTCCTTTGATCCAGATCACAACACGATCCTTGATGAGATCGCGCAGGCAAAGAGAAATATCGAAAATGCCTACACAAAATTCCAGAATGCATGTGATCCGGATCTAATTGATGCCTACATCTATGAAGGAAACGCTGCATGGAAAAAATACCAGTTCCTGCTCCGGCAGGCCGAAACCAATTCGGGGACGGGGCATTATTCGCCATAGCGCGCATCAGAAGCTCCAATGGAGCTTCTGATGTAAAAAATGCCCCGTCCCCAATTGGTTAAATTTCCAGTTCTATTATTCTTCCTGTCCTGTGATACGGATGATACCTGACCCCTGCCGCGTCAAACATCCGCATGGATGCTTTTACAGTTGGCGTCCCCTCGTATTTGTTGCAATCGTAGATGACCTCCTTGATACCGCTCTGTATAATCGCCTTCGCGCATTCGTTGCACGGAAACAGGGATACATACAGCTTCGCCCCCTCCAGGCTCCCTCCACGGTAATTAAGAATTGCATTGAGCTCACTGTGTACTGTATATAAATATTTCGTCTCCAAAGGATCTTCTCCTTCTCTTATCCATGGAAATTCATCGTCTGAGCAGCCTGACGGAAATCCGTTATACCCCATGGACAGAATCTTGTTGTCCTGGCTTACAATACAGCAGCCAACCTGTGTATTCGGATCTTTTGAACGCAGTCCGGACAAAACTGCCACTCCCATAAAATATTCATCCCAACTAATGTAATCTTCTCTTTTACTTCCCATTTTTTCTCTCCATTATTTTGTCACTGCAAAGCTGTACACAGCATGCCTTATTACTTTACCTCAGCCACATGTGGCCTGGCCTCAATCACATGATGACCTGCTGCTTTTAAAAGACGGTTCATGACCGCGCTTCCGATTCCGCCCGCAGGAAATGATTCGCTAAATATATAATCCACCTCTTCGCTGTCAAATTCCCGCAGAATCTCATAGAGGTGGCTTGCAATTGTATCCTCGTCCTGGCGGGTTCCTATACTTTTTATAATGCCGCCGCTGTATTGGTCTATTGTCTCATCTGTTCCTATGATTCCCACGCGGTATCCGGCTCCTGACTTTTCCCCTGTCATCTGGTTAATTGCACTGATTACATCCAAAAGTCCGCCTTCCACAATTGTAAGCTCTGCCTTCGGCGCGTAATGGCGGTATTTCATTCCCGGTGCCTTTGGAGGCTTGCTGCTGTCACTGGTAATCAGTGTCTGATCTACGGATACATCCCCTATCAGCTCCCTTAGCATCTCTTTCGTAATGGCGCCCGGCCTCAGAATCATAGGCGGAGTTACTGTCATATCAAGAATCGTCGATTCCACTCCGATCCCGGCTGCCCCGCCATCCACAATCATGTCAATCCTGCCCTCCAGATCCTCCTTTACGTGCTCTGCCTTTGTAGGGCTTGGTCTTCCTGACGTATTCGCACTCGGCGCGGCAATATACCCTCCGCCGGCGAGAATAACGGCCTGCGCAGTCTTATCACATGGCATGCGGACTGCCACAGTTTCAAGCCCGCCGGTTGTTCCGTAAGGCACCTCGTCTGTTTTCTGAAAAATCATTGTAAGCGGCCCAGGCCAGTACTTTTGCGCAACAGTGACTGCAGCCTCTGGAATCTCCACGGCTATCCTTCCAAGCGCCTCCATACTGGCAATGTGTATAATCAGCGGATTGTCCGAGGGACGCCCCTTGGCAGCATAGATCTTTCCTGCCGCCTCTTCGTTAAGCCCATCCGCGCCCAGACCATACACTGTCTCTGTGGGAAATGCTACAAGACCTCCTTCCCGAAGGATTCTGCCTGCCTGCGCAATGATTGCTTTACTTTCATCCTGCTCAAGCTTTGTTCTGTCTAGTTTTTTTATTATGGTTTTCATGCCCCCTATTATACTACAGCTTCTTCGTATCACACAAGGGGGAAAACAGAATACCCTGTTAGTTACTAAAGCCGCGTGTTACTGCTCACTCCGTTCACAGTAACATTCGCAAATCCATTTAAAATTCGCTTCGCGAATGGGATTTGCTCACTCCTGAATCACTTTCTTACGGTCTGTGCAGTGAATGCACAGACCTGTGAACAGTATCAAAGCCGCTACTATTTAAATACATCTCTGTTCCTTCTGCTATCGCATCTGCAATCTTTTTCTGATATTCCTCACTTGCCAGAAGCTCCGCCTCCTCCGGATTACTTAGGAATCCGCATTCTACAATGATAGTCGGCACCTCTGTCCGTTTAAGGAGATAATAGCTCTCATTTGATTTTGCCTGCCTTGTGTTGCCTGGGTCGGCATTAAGCAGGGCTTTCTGCATAATGGCTGCCGCTGCTTCACCCTCTGCAGAATGAGAATAATAAAAAACCTGCGCCCCCTTTACACCTGCCTCATGGTAGCTGTTCTGGTGTACACTCACTGCGAGAGCAGGCCTCTCCTTGTTAATAAGTGCTACCCGTGCCTTCATATCTTCTGCTTTTCTATTATTGCTCCCCTCATCCGCCAGTATTTTATCCTCTGTCCTTGTCATGACAACCTTATAGCCCTTTTTCTTAAGTCTCTTCTCTAATAATTTTCCTATTTTCAGGTTAATATCCTTTTCGAGCACATCATTTACCCCAATTTTTCCCGGGTCATTTTCCCCATGTCCGCAGTCTACCACAATCAGATTTCCATCTGCCTTTACCTTGTCAGAGGAAACCTGGTTTTTCAGGTAGCTTCCCGCCGACAGGAGTGCCGCCAGTAAAAGTATCATTACGGCAAGCTCTATTTTTTTCATATAAAAACACCTCCTGGCAGTCTATATTAATTAAATATATGACTGCCGGAGGCATTTTATTTTCATTATTCGTAACTATTCAATATGAGCTGTCACGTCCGCTGGGATTTGACATTCCTCTAATTCGTGTACTTCTGAATCAGCTTCCAAACCTTGGAATCTTCCTGCCCGAGCGCCCATGCCGCTGTCCCGGCAAGTCCGTTATCCTTCATAAGCTTCAGCTTCTGCTCCAGGGAGTCTGTATCTTCAAGCCAGATCTTATAGGTCTCGCCTTCACTTTCCCATGTAGCAAAGTTCTGCTGTGTCTCCTCATCCCAGACTGCTTCGGCTCCCGCCTCTTTTATACGGTTCTGGGCCTCTTCCATCCCGAGCGCTTCACTAGTTACCTTCATACTGTATTCCGCAGCTTCTGTCCCCTGATCTTCAGCAAGTTCCTCCTCTGTCTTCGGCCTCTCAGACCAGAGTCTCGTAAAGAAGGGAACACCGCTTATGATCTTCTCTGCGGGAACTTCCTTTAACGTCTCCTCAATCCCAGTCTTCACGTAATTAAGGGACGCTACAGAGCCTGCCTCTGGAGAGCCGCCGTAATGCTCGTCATATCCCATTATAATCACATAATCCGCAACAATTCCCTGCTCCCTGCGGTTATACTGCATATTGTAGCCCTGGGGCACATAGTTATCCACAGACAACACAATTGAATTCTGTCTGCACCTTACAGACAACTCACGGATAAACTGGATATAGTGCTCTCCGCATTCCTCTGATATAAGCTCGAAATCCACATTGATCCCGTCAATTCCCACCTGGAGCGCCTCCGCAATCACCTTGTTGATCAGATTCTCTCTGCTTGACGTGCGGCTTAGAAGCTCATAGGATTCATCATAAGAGCTAATCCCCCCGTCAAAGTCCCTAAGCGCTCCCCACACCTCAATATTCGCCTGGTGTGCATAATTTACATAGTCTGAAGAGGCAATAGATTCAATATTTCCCTTGACGTCCTGCACATGAAACCAGGTGGGTGCAATCGTCGTAAGCCCTTTGCTTTCTGCAATCCGCTGCAGAACTCCTTCATTCGCATCTGTATTCGTCACATTATGCCAGGCCATATTAATGATATAATCCTTCTTAATACCAGTATACTCCGGCTCTTCAAAGTCTCTGGACAGAGTTTTCTTCTCCTCCGGTCTTAAGGCGCTGTTCTTTGCATAGCCGATAAATCCGTCCTTTGTGCGGACCTTCTTCCAGTCGCCTTCATCCTCGATCACGGTTACCTCGTCCTTTTTACTGACCTCGGTAAGCACCTTGCTCTTAACCCCGGCGAGGCAGCGAACCTGCGTATTTTTCTTTACCTCTGCAATCTCTTTCTCACCCCAGTCCTTCACAATCATAACCCTGTCCGGATCCTGGTAGAGCTGAAAGTCAATATTCGTATACTTCTGAATAAAGTCCAATGCAATATAAGCTGTACTTCCCTCTGTCTTTAAGATGACGTAGTCCATGCTGTCCTTTTTCTTGGAAACCATATATTCTTTGCTTCCCACTTCGACAGACACCGTATCATTCGGAAGGGTATACAGCAGAACATTCTCGTTGGGATCCCAGTAAAATCTTCCGTTTACATAATCCCTTACAAGCTCATACTGCAGATATGCCTTGCCATCTGACATCATTCCATGGGGCTCCACAATCTCGTTATCTATAATAACAGCCATCTGATTTTCATTTTCTATTCCATAATATTCTTTTCTATCAGCTTTTTCCTTTGAAGGACTGTAGCGTTTCCATAAAAATATTGCTGCCGCTGCTGCTATTATAAATAAGATGAACAGTGCAATCTTAAGGCCAAGATTTCTCTTTCTCCTTCTTTTAGCCTGCATCTTTCTTGAAGCCTGTCTTCTGTCTCCCATGCCTGCAGTACCAGGCCTTCTCGGAACACGTCCCGGTATCGCCTGGTCTTCTCTCCCCGGAGAACGTCTTCTCCGGGCCCGGTCAGGCCCTGCTGCGCCCCGTATCCTGCCTGTTCCCGGCATACTCTCTCCTGTACGCCTTGCTCTATCTGAAGCTTCCCGTACTACAGAACTGTCTGATACCGTACTTGTACGTCTCTTGCGTTCTCCCGGTATCTGGTTTCTGACTGCGCGTCCTGCTGCCGTCTCCGGTAAACCTTCCGCCTTACGCCTTCTTACACTCCGGCCTATGCCTTCCATACGGTCTGAGGATCCACGGCTTATTTTCTCTCTATCTTCCATGCTGCACCTCCTGCTAGACCCTATTATAACAAAACAGACGACACACGTCACCACTTATTTCGACATTTATTACTATTCACGTCCCAAAGGGACGCACTGAGGGGTATTTACAATCCTTTTTTCTTAATTGTCTGCCGTTTTCTTTAAATCCTGAAAGTCCAGCTCCTTTATATCTCCTTTATCATTCAGCACGTAATCTCTCATATAGACCCCTTCCTCCCGCATACTATGCGCCTGCACAATCTGCATCGGGCTTGCCGGCAGACCATTGATGAGTATGTAGACTCCTCTTTTCTCATAATCTGTCAGCTCCGCAAACAATGTCTGAAACCTCTGATTTCCATACGTTTCATATTCCCCCATAATTAATGTACCCTCCTTTTTCAATGCATGCTCCTGATAACTGTTACCGGTCTTTGTGCATATTATAAAACCAAAAGGAAAGTGCTCGTGATACACAGGTTTTGTAATGCCCGGTCTTTTTCAGAAATAAAAAGAAAATAGTTCTGCATTGTCTCTGTCTCTCATATGTTTTAATCTCTGATTGTTCTGGTATTTGTGCATAGAATCACACAAATGGATTCTAATTTGAATTTGGCAGATTCTGTTAGAATTTCTTAAGAATATACTTACAGGGTGCCTGCAGTCTTCCCTCTGACGGGGATACAGGCTATAGTATATTGTCATTTTATTAATTATAATGTGTTTCACTTTTGTTCTAAAAATACAATTATCAGGGAAAACTATCTTCTAGTATGGACATTATATACGAAAGTCATTTTTTACGCAAGTACTTTTTTAAATTTATACTTATTTTATGAAACCTTATGTTGAATATTCTATACCCTGTGTGGTATACTGGGTGAAAGGAAGTGATGATGATGAAGATTGAAAAGCTTAATGACAATCAGATACGCTGTACACTGACACGCGCTGATTTAGCTGAACGCCAATTACATTTAAGTGAACTTGCTTACGGAACTGAAAAAGTAAGGACACTGTTTCATGATATGATGCAGCAGGCTGCCTTTGAATTCGGATTTGAAGCGGAAGATATCCCTCTTATGATTGAGGCGATTCCGGCTTCTGCGGATTCTATTGTGCTCATAATAACGAAGGTCGAAGATCCGGAGGAGATAGATGCCCGGTTTTCGAAGTTTGCCCCTCTTTCCGGTTCGGATATTGAGGCAAAAAAGGAGACTCTTCTCGACAAATTAGAGGGCGCTGAGTCTTTCCTGAACATTTTGGAGAAGGTTAAGGAGAAGATTGAAGCAGCCGGGCCAAAGACCCCGGAGGATGAAGATGCTTCTTCCGGGCAGGACAATAAGCAGCCGTCTGTACGTCTGTTCTCGTTTCCAACCATGGACAGCGTACTGAATGCCGCCCACCTGCTTCGTAACATGTATTCCGGCTCCAGCACCTTATATAAGGACGCATTAGAGAATGTCTATATACTGGCGCTTACCCAGTCAGAACACACAACCCTGGACTTCAACCGGATCTGTAATATGCTCACAGAATACGGAACACTGGAAAAGGCAAACGGGGCAACACTCGCATTCCTGGAGGAACACTGTGATACCATGATCCCTTCAGATGCGGTGCAGCAGCTTTCAACAATTTAAAATCAGCTGATATAGTTCTTTTGTGACCTTACACTATACCAGAAAAGGATGCTTTGGAAATCATAACTCCATCCAAAGCATCCTTTTCTATGTCTGTCCGGCAGGTCTTCGCCTCTGCTATACCTCTGCTGCACTGATCGTTGCATTCAGCTTCTCAATCAGAAGATCCGGATCAATGCCATGCCCCATTGCTCCGTCTTCAATGGATTCCATCTGAGAATGCGGACAGCCGATACATCCCATTCCAGCCTCTAAAAGAACGTCTACAATCTTCGGACATTTTTCATAATACTGCTCAAGCAGCTGTCCGAATGTCATATCCTTAGAAACATGTGCCACCTGTGACACCTCCTTTTATCCTATAGTCCAGAGTCACTGCCCAGTACCTTCACAGCTGTTGCTCCGGTATCTTGCAGGTTCTGCTTTTCTTCAACGTTTTTATTATATCCGCTTTTTGCTATTGTGTAAACATCTTATATCAATTTTGCAATTTTTCCACCTATACGGTTGCAATCCAAAATCTCAGTTTTTTGCACTTTATTGCAATAAACTGAGATTTTGGATTAGCAACCTACTCATAAATAAGCAAAAAAACGGCTGCTTCAGCAAACGTAAGAATGCTTCAGCACGGTTTTTGCAAATGGATGAGTTAGGTTAGAGACTCTTTAGAGCCTCCAACCGTACAGGTGGCAATTTTTTTATGTCAATATGATTTTCCCTTTTTTTCGACAAATGTTAACTTTTATTACAACTTCACAAAACAGGTGTTCTTTTATTTGCCCCGAATAATCCCCACTATTTTAGGCTTTTAGTGTGGATAATGTGGAAAACTTTTTTAAAACATCATATTTTCCACCTTTTTTGGCTATTTTGATGTGGATAACTTGGATAACTCTTCCCCTTAAAATTTTACAATTTTTAACATTTTTCTACATTTTTGTCTATTTTGTATATGCGATACCCGGGATTTTCCAAATCCTGACCAGACGGGAAGAAGAGAAAACGTATTACAAACAAACCCCGCCGCTATCTGCGGCGGGGTTTGTTTTCCCTTTCTATCCATATAGTACTTTTTTGTACTACTACATCAGTCTTCTTACTGTAATAATGTTGGCATAGGTTGCGGAACAGATTCCGATTCCATCGCTTTCATTCATAGCATTTACAATCTGCCCGTTACCCATATAGATTCCCACATGTCCGTCATACAGGATAATGTCTCCGGGCAGTGCCTCATTATAACTTACTCCAGTCCCGACATGCTCCTGATCCCAGGTAGTTCTCGGAAGGCTGATCCCGAAGTGGGCAAATACTGCCTGTACAAAACCAGAGCAGTCCGCTCCATTTGTAAGACTTGTCCCTCCCCAGACATAGGGATTCCCGATAAACTGGCAGGCATAATCCACAACAGCCTGTCCGCCTGAGGATGCTGCCGGCACGTCATCTGCTTCCCCTTCCTGCTTCTCTTTCTTTTCTGCCGGCTGCCCTTCAACGTTTTCTTGTACCGGGTCAATGGATGTCCCTTCCGCCGGCCGCAGCATCTCTGCCATCTCGGCAGCCTCTGCGGCTGCTTCCCTGGCCAGACGCTCTTCTTCCTCTTCCTTTGATTCCGCATAGGTAAATGCTTCTTCCGGTTCCTTTTGTGTCTCGCTGATAATTTCCTGGGCCTTCTGCTGAGCGTTATTACCTATTATAATATATTTTGAACATACATAGCCCGACACGGAACCCGATTCAACCTTCGTCCACTCACCTACCGGGCCGACAATCTTAGCCGCATAATCCGGATACAGCTTACCGACCCATTCGCTTTGCTTTGTTGGCTCGCTCCTTACATACAGAAACGAGTCAACATCCGCAAAAGCCATATCTAAATACTCACCCTTCTCTGTCGGTACCAGATAATCCTCTACTTCAATCTTGTTTTCTGAAGAATAACAATTATTTAATACCTTTTCAATCCCGGCATCCGGCATAATCGAAGCTTCCCCATTCTCTGAAGCATATACCGTGCCTGGAAATGCTGAAACAGCACCTGTCAAAGTAACCAGGAACAATCCTTTCTTAAGAACAGAATCCATAAACTACCTCCTTAATTCTGTTTATGTTTTCTTATCTTTTGTATTTATTACAGAATTGTTACATATGTTACGCACTTATTATAACATTCATTTCTCTGTTGTCAAGGTGTATTTATAAGGTTTCTATCGTCATATTCTTTCCATATAATGGTTTTTTATACAATTTTTTACTCTTAAATATTACAAATATATTACATTTTCTCAATTATCGTTGACATATGTTATATTACGCTCTATACTAATTATAATAATCATTACTGTTATCACAAAGGAGGATATGCATGGCCAATTTGAAATATAGCAGACAGCGTGCTTCTATTAAAGAATACCTTATGACAACGCAGGGGCATCCTACTGCAGATACTGTATATCTTCATGTAAGAAAAGAATTTCCACATATTAGTTTGGGGACTGTTTACCGCAATCTCAACCTTCTGGCAGAGATGGGGGAGGCAGTCAAGATCTCTACACCTGACGGCGGGGACAGGTTTGACGGCAACACACATCCACATTATCATGTTGTGTGTACAACCTGCGGAGATGTCATGGACCTCATGATGAACCCGGAATACATACGCACAATTAATAAGAAAGCTTCTGAACATTTTGATGGGACGATCGACTCCCACAGGCTTCTATTTTACGGAACCTGCCCGAAATGCGGCAGAAGGTAACTTTCAGCGCCTCTGGTTACTATTCATGGACTAACCGTCCACTTATAGTAACGCATCCGGCCCATTTAAAAGTCACTTTCAGCAAGGGGCTGGATGCCGGAAACCACCACTTTATCGACTCGGATGCCGTGCAGCGGGATGCACGGCCCCGAGAATAATAACTGCCTCTGCACTCGGCCCTGTAATTTTGAAAATAATGGTTGACAAGCATGGTCAGGTATGATAATTTAATATTAGTAATTATTACTAATATTGAAAATATATAAAAAGGAAAAGAAAAGGAGATAACACTATGAAAAAATTTGTCTGTACAGTATGCGGCTATGTTCATGAGGGAGATGCAGCACCGGAAAAATGTCCGGTATGCGGCGTTGGCGCTGACAAGTTCAAAGAGCAGGCTGGTGAGAGAACATGGGCTGCAGAGCATGTAGTAGGCGTGGCTAAGGGTGTAAGCGAGGATATCGTTGCTGATTTAAGAGCTAATTTTGAAGGCGAGTGCTCAGAAGTAGGTATGTATCTTGCAATGGCAAGAGTTGCCCACAGAGAAGGATATCCGGAGATTGGTTTATACTGGGAGAAGGCAGCTTATGAAGAGGCTGAGCATGCTGCTAAATTCGCAGAGCTTCTCGGCGAAGTAGTAACAGACAGCACAAAGAAGAACCTTGAGATGAGAGTTGACGCAGAGAACGGCGCAACAGCTGGTAAGTTTGATCTGGCTAAGAGAGCTAAGGCTGCGAACCTGGATGCGATCCACGATACTGTTCATGAAATGGCAAGAGATGAGGCCAGACATGGAAAAGCTTTCGAAGGTCTGTTGAAGAGATACTTTGGCTAAGATGAAAGCGGCATAAAATAAGGCTTTTTAAGAGGAATGGGTGGACAAGCACTCATTTCTCTTTTTTGGTTATTTACACCTTTTTTACACCCTCATGTGGCATGATTGTGGCATGGAAAACAGCAAAAGTGGAAACATATCATTAAAAGTGTCATCAACATTTGTGTCACGGTTAAATAGTTACAATCCCAGTATTTTCAAAGGTTTTTGATATATATAATTGCCCATATCACTTCCTTTCATTTTAATATTGATATATGAAAAAGAGATACCGAAGTACCTCTTAATCATCAACCTATGCAACTTTCGTATAATTGATTACTGAAATCTCCTGCATGAGCTGTTTGGCTGTATTTACCAATTTCTCTAACTGGCGTGCGGTTTCATCTGAATAA
>Ga0137306_101407_pt1 | contig 24759 bp, 18 predicted proteins | sample Inofroosms_March_FD_97187 | JGI IMG/M metagenome (GOLD analysis project Ga0137306, IMG submission 97187) | Mouse cecal microbial communities from Vienna, Austria - N-Acetylneuraminic and N-Acetylglucosamine D2O microcosms_March | ecosystem: Host-associated > Mammals > Digestive system > Large...
TATCCGACGCCCTGACAGGCGTAAACGGCGAGCTCACCCGCTACGGTGAGATGATCCCGCAGACAGAGAACAAGCAGCTCAAGCAGTGCTTAAAGCAGATCCGTAATGAAAGCGAGATGTCCCAGGAAAAGCTTTACCAGGTAGCACGGGAAAAGAGCTACTATGTGCCGGCAGCCAAAGCTTCCCAGCAGGAGATCGACCACGTAAAATCCATTCTTTCCGGACTGGCGATGAAGTAGGCGTACTTTTGAAAACCGGGGACAGAAAATCTCTGTCCCCGAAACCTGCAGGTATATTCTGCTTAGCCTGTCAGCAATTTCATACCCCCAATTATTCTATGCTCTTCAGCGATTCTACCATATCGATCTTTTTCAGCTTAAAATACATCACCCCATTTATCATCATAGAAAATGCTACCGTGAGCAGAAGGCTGTACACGTAGCTTGGCAGGTTGATATTTCTGCCGAACATAGCATTGTCCACCTCCACCGTCTCTATGATAAACAGGTGTAAGACTCTGCCAAGCCCTACTCCTACCAGTGCGCCGATAAAGGTCAGGATGATATTCTCCCGGTACACATAAGCCCCCACTTCCTGGTCGTAGAAGCCCAATACCTTGAGCGTCGCCAGCTCCCGTTTTCTCTCTGCAATGTTGACCGTATTGAGGTTATACAGCACGACAAACGCCAGCATGCCGGCGGAGATGATCAGCACGATGATGACCAGGTTCAGGCTTCCCAGCATATCATCAAGCTGCTTTTCTATATCATGGGTATAGCCCACGCTCAATACCCCGTCATGCGCAAGGAGCCTCTGCCCGGTCTTCTCCATCTGTACGGCATCGCCCGCATCCTTCACGGAAAACAGGATGCTGTTATACTCCGGCTGCTCTCCATAGATCTTCTCGTAACAGAAAGGGGTCAGATAGAGATAATGCCCCATATAATTTTCACAGATATGGTCTATCTTTATTTCTTTATTTCCTTCTTCCTCATCCTTGATGCTGACCGTCTGGCCTTCCTCCACCTCCAGAAGCTTCGCTGTCTTTTCGCTGATGATCGCGCCGCCGTCGGTAAGCACATAGCTCTCCTTCGTTCTCCGGTCATGGAAATCGACAAACTCTGGGATCTCCTCTTTGGGGCTCAGCACGCACTCGTAGGCGCTGCGCTCTTTCTTTCCATTAACCAGCGTGATATTCTGCATATTCGCATCTATATACCGTGTGACCTGCTCCTCGCTGTCAAAGGCTTCTTTTATCTTAGCTCTCTGCTCGTCGGTAGTATCCTCCTCCAGATACAGGCTTCCGTGGTAGAGCTGGATCTTGGCATACTGGATCTGGGCGATCTCATAGCAGGAATCCTTGAGCCCGAAGCCTACCAGCATCAGCGCCATGCAGCCCCCGATCCCGAATATGGTCATAAAGAAACGCTTCTTATACCGCATAAGATTACGGATGGTGGACTTCCATGTAAAGCTTAACCGCCTCCATAAGATCCCGATCCGCTCCATAAACACACGCCGCCCGTTCTTCGGTGCCGGCGGGCGCATCAGTACTGCCGGCTGAGCCTCAAGCTCGCGGTAGCAGGCCAGAAATGTTGCTGCCATTGTACAGAAAACTGCCGCTCCCGACGCCATAGCCGCATATTTCCAGTCGTACGGAACCAGGATCTCCGGAAGATGGCGGTACAATATCCCATAAGCATACACGATGATGTAGGGCAGTATCTTCTCGCCCAGCAGCACGCCGATGATGCTTCCTCCGACAGTCGCCAGAAAAGCGTAGCCCAGATACTTGGCGGCCACCTGAAATTTACTGTATCCCAGAGCCTTCATCGTCCCGATGGAAGTTCTCTGCTCCTCTACCATACGCGTCATGCTGGTAAGGCTGATCAGCGCCGCCACAAGGAAGAACAGCACCGGAAACACCCTGCCTATAGAGCCGAGACGTTCGGCGTTCTCACCGAAACCACTGTACTCCACCAGCGTATTTCTGTCATACACATACCATTTCGGATCCTTGATATCTGCTATATCTTTCTTAGCATCCGCGATCTTCTTCTCGCCGTCCTTTATCTCCTTTTCGGCATCCCTCTTCCCCTTCTTATATTCCTTTTTCGCATCGGCAAGCTTAATTTCGTTGGACGCAATCTCCTTTTCCCCGTCATCCAGCTTCTTCTCCTGCTCCTTAAGCTCCTCCCAGCCGGCATTGATCTTTTTCTGTCCAGACTTAATCTGCTTTTCTGCCTTTTTAAGCTCCTTCCCGCCCTTCTCAAGCTTCTTTTTTGACTGGTCAAGTGTCTTTTTTACCGCGTCAAGCTGCTTCTGCGCCGCATCAAGCTCTTTCCTGGCCGAAGCGTAAGCCTGCTTCTGGGCGGTGAGCTTCTGCTGCATACCTTTGGCCTGCGCCTCAAGCTTCTCTAGCTGCGCCTTGATCTGGCTGACGGCCGGGCTTTCTTCTCCTCCTTCTGTCTCTTCTCCTGTATCTTCTTCTGCATCTTTTCCGGTATCATTTCCGGCATCTCCTTTGACATCCTCCAGAAGCTTAAGCTCCTCCTTAAGCTTCTCGATCTGTGCATTTAAAGTATGGTATGTCTTTTCATCCTCGCCAATCACTGCCTTTAGCGCCGCGGCCTGCTGCCGCCCTTTTTTAATCTGCTTTTGGGCGGCAGGCTTATTCTTCTTATACTTTTTCAGTCCTTTTTCGTATTCCTTTTTGCCTTTTTTTAAGTCCTTCTTCCCCGACTTGTACTGTCTCTTTGCTTTGTCAAGCTGCTTCTGCTTAGACCTTAAGGTCTTCTTCCCATCCGAAATCTTCTTTCTTCCGTCCTCGATCTCTTTCTTCGCGTCTGCAAGCTTCTCCTTCGCGTCGTCAATCTCCTTTTTCGCCTCTGCAAGCTCCTTTTTTGCCTTGGCCTTCCCTTCGGCAAGCTCATCCTCCGCTTCCTCAAGCTTTTCATTGGCCTCACCGATGACTTCCTTTTTGCGGATCACACCTCTCTCATCCACCAGAAGCTCTGCCGCATCCATAGCGTCTTCTACCGTATCCTCATATTCATCGGTAAATGATAACAGCTCCTTTGCCCCGTTTACCTGCATATAGACTTCCGAATACACATCCATGTCAAAGGTTTCCTCCGGCACTGCAAGGAACGCATCTACACTGCCTGTCCCTATGGTCGTACTGCCTCGTCCGTAGGAAAGATAACATGGGCTGTTCCCAAGGCCGACGACATTTAACGTATCCGTATTCAAGGTTTCCGATACGGCATCCTTCGTCCCGGACTCCAGCCTGATGGCGTCCCCGACCTTATAGCCTGATTCATCATCTGCAAGACACTCTCCCACCGATTCCGGAAGCCTTCCCTCTGTGACGGTAAGACGGTTCATCTCCTTTTGTATACCCATAACATGGAGTACATGCTGCTCTTCTTTAAGATTGTAGATAAAATCCGCGCTGTATGCGCCCTCTGCCTTCTCCACTCCGGGAAGCTCCCCGAAAGCCTCCACATCCTCCTTTGTCACCCCGTATGTACTGAGCGCCTTGATGTCCATAAGCTCTGCGGCGTCAAAATAAGAGTCCCCGGTGATTCTCATATCCGGCTCCGAAGCCCTGATCCCGGAAAAGAATGCCACTCCAAGGGCAACAATAAAAAGAATCGAGAAAAACCTCCCGGGACTCTTTCGTATCTCCATATAAAAATCTCTGCGCGTCGCTTTTTTTGCCATATCTTTACCGCCTTACCACTCAATCGTCTCAACGGACACCGGAGCTTCATTTGTGACCATATCCGAGACCCTGCCGTTTTTTATCCTGATCACCCGGTCCGCCATCGGCGCGATCGCCGAGTTGTGCGTGATCAAGATCACCGTCATCCCTTTATCCCGGCAGGTGTCCTGCAAAAGCTTGAGAATGGATTTCCCCGTATGGTAATCTAAGGCTCCCGTCGGTTCATCGCACAAAAGCAGCTTAGGATTCTTGGCAAGCGCCCTGGCGATGGACACTCTCTGCTGTTCGCCGCCGGAAAGCTGCGCCGGGAAATTGTTCAGCCGTTCTCCAAGTCCTACTTCCCCCAGCACTTTTCTGGCATCCATAGGATTTTTACAGATCTGGAGAGCCAGCTCAACATTTTCAAGGGCGGTAAGATTCGGTATCAGGTTGTAGAACTGGAACACGAACCCAATGTCATCCCTGCGGTACGCCGTCAACTGTCTCTGGGAATAGGCGGCAATGTTTTTGCCATCCACCAGCACCTGACCTTGCGTCGCTGTATCCATGCCCCCAAGAATATTGAGCACTGTCGTCTTTCCCGCACCGCTTGGTCCTACCACGACAGCAAACTCGCCCTTCCTTATCTCGAAATCAATACCGGCGGCCGCCATGATCTCGACCTCCCCCATACAGTATATCTTCTTAACGTCCTTCAACGCTACAAATGCACTCATAATCTTATTCCCTTCTGTAATGATAGCCGCTGTCCGTGGGATACTACGGATTGCTCCTCTTTTTTCTATCATACCATATCAGCCAGGACTTATCCAATAAACAATTGATATTCTGCCGCAATATAAAAATCCCCCTGAAGATTTCTCCTCAGGAGGATTTCCCCTATTCTTTTCCGTTGAAGCAATAGGTGCAGACCTTGCACGGCTCTATCCCGATAGACGCTAAAAGGTCATCCAGCCTGTGATAGCGCAGCGTAGTAAAATTCTGCTGCTTCCGGATATCCTCGATCATCTGCCCATACCTTAAGCTGCAGGGGTCTGCATACTCATCCAGCACTTCCTGCGGGCAGTTATCCCCTTCCCGCTCTTTGATCGTCCGTCTCGTGATCAGCTCCATCTCCGACTTGGAACGTGAAAAGTTCAGATATTTGCACCCGTATAAGAGCGGCGGGCACGCCGGGCGGACATGCACTTCCTTCGCACCGCTGTTGTACAGGAATTCGGTCGTCTCCCGAAGCTGCGTTCCCCGCACGATCGAATCATCGATCAGAAGAAGCTTCTTATTCTCAATCAGCGCCTGCACCGGGATCAGCTTCATGCGGGCGATCAGATTCCTCTGGCTCTGGTTGGTCGGCATAAAAGAACGGGGCCACGTCGGTGTGTATTTGATAAACGGTCTTGCATACGGGATGCCGGATTCATTGGCATAACCGATCGCATGTGCGATACCTGAATCCGGCACTCCTGCCACGATATCCGGGTGCACCGAATCTCCGTCTCGCTTCGCCAGCATACTTCCGCACTTGTAACGCATCTCCTCCACATTGACTCCCTCATAGGAAGAAGTCGGGTATCCGTAGTATACCCACAGAAAAGAGCAGATGCGCATCTCGTCCCGGGCGGGACTTACCGTCTTAACCTCCTCCGGCGTGATAAACGCGATCTCAGACGGACCAAGCTCCTTATAATCCACATACCCAAGATTGATATAAGCGTGGCTCTCAAAGGACACGCAGAAAGCGCCGTCCTTCTGTCCCACCACAAGAGGCGTCCTCCCATAGCGGTCCCTCGCTGCGTAGATCCCCTCCTTCGTCATCACAAGCAGGGTCATGGATCCGTCCACGATCTCCTGCACATACTGGATACCCTCGACAATCGTCTCCTTCTCACAGATCAGCGCCGCAATAAGCTCTGTCACATTCACCTGGCCGCTGGTCATCTCCTGGAAATGGGAATGCGCCCTGTCATACAGCTGATTCAGCAGCTTATCATAGTTATTCACCTTTCCCACTGTCGTGATCGCAAAGCTTCCAAGCTTTGAACAGATCAAAAGCGGCTGCGGCTCAAAATCAGAAATACATCCGATGCCCAGATTCCCCTTCATCTCTCCTACGTCACGGTCAAACTTAGTACGGAACGGCGAATTCTCAATATTGTGTATGGCACGGTTAAAGCCGCCCCCGCCATACGTCGCCATGCCGCCGCGCCTTGTCCCAAGATGGGAATGGTAATCCACCCCGTAAAACAGCTCCAACACACAGTCCTCTTTCGACGCTACACCGAAAAAACCTCCCATAACGCTCCTCCTTGTCTATCTTGTAAATGTAATCCCATTGTTGCTGAAATAATTTATATTGCTCCACGATTGTATCACAATCACTGCCGCCCTGTCTATATAGTATTTTACCGTTACGGTTCTCTCCAGGGCTTTGCACGCGATTTTAAACGGACTATCCTAAAAGATCCTTAAGTCTCTGGTTCACCTGTCCTGGGTCCGCCTTTCCCTTCATCACTTTCATCGTCTGCCCCACCAGAGCGCCCAGCGCCTTTTTTTTGCCGCCCCGGTAATCTGATACTGCCTGCGGGTTATCAGCGATCACCTTCTTGAGCACCGCATGAAGCTCCCCTTCATCATTCACTGTCATAAGCCCATGCTCGTTCACATAGCTCTCCGGGTCTATATCCTCCCCGAACATTTTTTCAAATACTTCCTTGGCGACAGAACTGTTAATGCTTCCCGTGTCCGCAAGATTGACCAGCTTCGCAAGATTCTCCGGTGAAAACCGTATCTCCACCGGCTCCATCCCATGCTCCTTCAACAGGCGCAGAGTCTCTACCATCAGCCAGTTTGACACTTTTTTGGGCTTCCCGCAGAGGTAAGCCGCTTTTTCGAACAGCTCCGCCATACTCCGGGAGGATGTGATGATCTGCGCGTCATACTCCGGAAGTCCGAACTCCTCACGGTACCGCAAGATCTTCTCATCCTGGAACTCAGGCTGCCTCGCCTTTATCCTATGGATCCATGCATCATCGATCACCACCGGCACAAGATCCGGCTCCGGGAAATACCGGTAGTCTTTCGCATCCTCCTTAGACCGCATAGCATAAGAATATTCCTTATTGTCATCCCACCGCCTGGTCTCCTGGATAACCGGCTTCCCGCCTTCAAGAAGCTCGATCTGGCGCTGCCGTTCCCCTTCTATGGCCCGCGCGATGGCCTTAAAGGAGTTCAGATTCTTCATCTCCGTCCTCATACCCAATTTATCGCTCCCCTGCTCCCGGACGGAGAGGTTGACATCCGCCCGCATAGAGCCTTCCTGGAGCTTGCAGTCCGACGCGCCCAGATACTGGATAATCATACGAAGCTTTTCAAGATATGCCAGCACCTCATCTGCCGAGCGCATATCCGGCTCTGACACAATCTCTACCAGAGGCACCCCGCTCCGGTTGAAATCCACGATCGAAGTATCGTCCCATTCATCATGCACCAGCTTTCCCGCGTCTTCCTCCATATGCATCTCATGAATCCGCACCTTCTTTTTCGCACCGCCAGATTCGATCTCCACATAGCCATCTCTCGCGATAGGAAGATAGAGCTGTGAGATCTGGTAATTCTGCGGATTATCCGGATAAAAATAATTCTTCCTGTCGAATTTGCACACTCTCGTGATCTCGCAGTTGACCGCAAGGCCGATGGCTATGGCGTACTCCACCACCTGCTTATTAAGCACCGGGAGGGAGCCTGGCATACCCGTGCACACCGGACAGGTATGGGTATTGGGCGCTCCGCCGAACTCCGTACTGCAGGCGCAGAATATCTTCGTCTTTGTGGCAAGCTCTACATGCACTTCAAGCCCGATCACTGTCTCATACTGCTTTGCCATACCTACCTTCCCCCTTCCCTGCTAAAGCCTTCGCCTGCTGCCGCGTCTATCCGGTCACTGCATAGCCCTGGCGCCTCATATTTCCTCGTCTGTTCAAATGCGTAGGCCGCGCGGATGATCTTATTCTCCGCAAAACAGTCCCCGATAAGCTGCATCCCTACCGGAAGCCCCTTCGCGTCCTGCCCCACCGGAACGGTAATACCCGGAAGACCCGCCAGATTCACAGACACAGTATAGATATCTCCCAGATACATCTTAAGCGGATCTATCAGGCTCTTCCCAAGCTCTGGAGCGGTGGTCGGCGCTGCCGGGGCCACGATGATATCGAACCGCGCAAAAGCACTGTCAAATGCCCTTTTGATCAATGCTTTCGTGCGCAGCGCTTTCAGATAATAAGCGTCATAGTACCCGGAGCTTAGGACGAAGGAACCCAGCATGATCCTGCGCTTGACCTCCGCTCCAAAGCCTTCTGAACGGGTCATTTTATACATGTTGTGAAGCCCGTCGTAATTCTCCGCCCGGTAGCCGTATTTCACACCGTCGAACCGGGACAGGTTGGAGCTTGCCTCTGCGGATGCGATCACATAATAGGCCGGGATGGCATACTGCACAAGACTAAGGTCGAACTCCTCCACGAGCGCCCCTTTTTCCTCCAGCACTTTTACAGCATGCAGGATCTGATCTCTGACCTCCCTGTCTAAGCCCTCTCCGAAATAATCCTTCGGTATGCCGATGCGCATACCCTTCACCTCGTCCACCAGCGCTCCGGTAAAATCATCATCCTCCCGCCGGATGGATGTGCTGTCTTTTTTGTCATGGGAAGCAATGGCCTCAAGGACTGCCGCACAGTCTGACACACTTCTCGCGATCGGCCCGATCTGGTCTAAGGATGAGCCGTAAGCAACCAGCCCGTACCGGGATACGGTCCCATAAGTGGGTTTGATGCCTACCACTCCGCAAAAGGAGCTTGGCTGACGGATCGAACCGCCCGTATCCGACCCCAGGGCAAACGGGCACTCATTTGCCGCCACCGCCGCGCAGGAACCGCCGGAAGACCCGCCCGGCACATGCCCTGGATCCCACGGATTTTTCGTCGCCCCATAATAGGAAGTCTCCGTGGTACTTCCCATGGCAAATTCATCCATATTCGTCTTCCCGATCATGACTGCTCCGGCCTTTTCCATATTCCTTACAGCCTCCGCAGAAAATGTGGGTCTGAAATTACTGAGCATCTTAGAGCCGCATGTGGTCAGCACCCCCTTTGTGCACAGATTATCCTTGACGGCCACCGGCACTCCCGCAAGAGGCCCGGTAAATATCCCGTCGTCGATTCCCTTCTGTACTTTTCGGGCACGCGCAAGCGCGCCTTCTGCGTCAATTGTCACAAACCCGTTTATCACAGGCTCCACAGCCTCTATGCGGGCAAGGCACGCCTCTGCCGCTTCCACGGCGGACAGCTCTCTCTGCCTGATCCTCTTTCCCAGCTCCAGGGCTGTCATACTGCAAATATCCATACTGTACCTCCCTCGTATCAGCCGATCGTCTTCGGCACTTTAAATCCCTGATCCTTCGCAAGCGGTGCATTCGCAAGGGCATCCGCACTTCCGTCTCCGTCCCGGACGATGTCCTCCCGGAATACATTGTTTACCGGAAATACATGGGACATTGGTTTAATCCCTGCCGTATCCAGCTCATTTAACGTATCGATATAATCAAGCATCTTTTCCATGTCGGACTTTGCATTCTCCTTCTCCTCGCCGGATAACTCAAGCTTTGCGAGTATTCCGACGTATTCGATCGTCTCGTCTGAGATCTTGTTTGCCATACTGGGGCCTCCTATCTATAATACTCTTCATATGTCTGCAGATAATCCGTTGACGCGATCTGCGGACTGGGCGTCATGGCGATCTGAAAACTCTCTCCCACATCGGTCGAGCTGTCCTCTAAGATCACCTCTGCTCCCTCAGGCAGGATGACATTTCTGTATTCCGTGCCGTCTGTGAAACCGTAGCCCAGGATGATGACTTCATCCCCGACGCCCTCTTCTTCTTCTCCATCGGCGCCAAACTGTATCTCCACGCTCCCGTATCCGTCTGTCACCCTTAAGTCGTAAACTCCGGCCTCGAAATCTACGCCTGCCACTTTTGTCGTATCTTTGCTGAATTCATAGCTTTTTGTCAGAGGATTATCCAAACTGACTGTCTCCTGTGCATTTTCTGTCATCAGAACAACCGGCTCCTCTGCCCGGATCTCCACCAGCGCGCCGTCAAAAAGCCGCAGGTCATTCAGATAATTTTCCTCCATGGCCGGAGATTCATACAGGAATATGGAATGTTCGATGTCATCCACCCGGACGGCATCGTAATCGTTCATTACGTCTGCAGTGTAATCGCCTGCCGGGAGATGTACGCCTACGATATATTTCCCGGCGGGCAGATGAAATTCCTCATAGCTGCCATTCACGGGAAGCTCGTCACCTGTGTCATAAAGTGCCTCGTACGGATCCGGCCGCTCATAGCCGTCGTCAGAATCGGTGAAATAATCCGTTCCGAAACCGATCTCCCCCAGAATTGTCCCTGCCACGCAGAGAATCACGAAGACTGATACAAGCTTCGCTGTCCAGCCCTCTTTCTTCTGCCGGCTGTCTGGCTGCGCCGCAGGAACTCCCTTCCGAAGATTCTTTTCTATCCATCGGAAGCTTCCCTGTCCTGTCTGTACACTGCGGTAGGTTCCCGGCATTGTATCTGTCTTGGGGTATGTCCTCGCCTCTACGGCTGACTTGGAGTATGCCTTAGGCTCTGGAGCTTTCTCGGGGTATGTCTTTGGCTCTGCATCTGCCTGGGAAGATGTCTTCGGCTCTGCCTGCTTCTTTTCACACTCAGGCGTCTCTTTCTTCTCCGAAGACTCATACTCCTCCTCGTGGACATGCGTCATAGGCATATGATCGCAGGCGCTCTCATTTATCTTGTAATATCTCTCCGACTTGCTGTTATCCAGGCCGCACTCCTTACATCTCTTCCGGTCATCCAGCTTTCCTCCGCATAACGTACATCTCTCTCCAAACATAGGCTTTCCCTCTCAATCATGAATTACGGTTCCAATCGGCTTAAATCTCTTGGAAACAATGTTGTCTCCCTTACATTATCCTCCCCAACAAGCTTCATTGTCAACCGTTCCAGCCCAATTCCCAATCCCCCGTGGGGCGGCATGCCATGCTTGAATGTATTTAAGTACTGCTCCATCCCTTCTTCAGTCATCCCCCTTGCCCTTATCTTGTCTGTCAGCGCCCGGTAATCGTGGATACGCTGTCCGCCTGTGGTGATCTCCATCCCTTTATACAAAAGGTCAAAGCTTAACGTATACCGCGTATCCTCCGGGTCGTCCATCGCATAAAAGGGCCGTTTTTTCGACGGATAGTGGGTGACAAATACAAAATCACTGTCCCACTCCTCCTTAGCGTACTGTCCGATGAGTACTTCCTCCTCCGGCTCTAAGTCAAAAGGATTTTTCATCCTGTGACTATATTTTTCCGCCACCAGCTCCTTGATCTCGCTGAATCTCACCGCCGGGATCCGGTCCGCCCTGGGAAGCCCGATTCCCAAAACCTTTATCTCTCCCGCATATTCCTTCTCAAGCAGCTCCATAGCGTACTGAAGATATCCGCTCTCCATGGCCATAATATCTTCAAATCCGTCAATATACCCCATCTCCAGATCCAGGCTCGTATACTCGTTCAGATGCCGCTTTGTGTTGTGCTTTTCCGCCCGGAACACCGGAGCCGTCTCGAATACCCGGTCGAAGACTCCTACCATCATCTGCTTATAAAACTGCGGGCTCTGAGCCAGCACCGCAGGGCGGTGGAAATACTCAAGCTTAAAGATATTGGCTCCGCCCTCTGCCCCTCTCGCCCCGATTTTTGGCGTATGGATCTCCGTAAAGCCATGTCCGTAGAGGTAATCCCGAAATGCCCGGGTAAGCCCCTCCTGTATCCTGAACTTCGCCCGCTCCCGTATATTCCTGAGGGAGATCGATCTGTAGTTAAGCTTTGCCTCCAGTGAAGTATCAAGCTTCCACTTGGAAATGGCAAGAGGCATCTGCGCATCCGCCGGCTCGCTTAAGATACGGACAGACCTTATGCGGATCTCGATGCCTCCCGGAGCTTTCTCATTTTCCTCCAGGATGCCTTCAATCTCAACTGCTGCCGCTTCCCTGATATCCCTTAACGGGAACCCGGCTTTTCTTTCCTCATATACCGCCTGCAGAAGTCCTTCCCGCTTTCTTAAGATGACAAATGCTACGTTTCCCATATCACGGATGGTATGGACGGCGCCGTTTACCCGGACGGCAGCTTTCGCGCCCCCTGTCCGGGCTTTTTTGCGAAGCTCACTGATCTCCAGCGTTTCCTTTTTTGCTGCACCTGTGTAATATTCCATATCTGGTCCTCCTTTTTTTCAGCGGGACGGATACGCTGCGAAAAGCCTGTATACGACTCCCACTTTTTAGAACAAAAAATCCGCCCCGGACTATAATTAAGCCTAATTATAGCCCAAGACGGATATCATCATCGTTATCCGCGGTACCACCCGCTTTGAACCCTGACCTTCAGGATTCCACTTTCTTCACTTTTACCTGTTAACCCTTTACCATGTTAGCATATGATCAGACAGATTTCAAGATTTTTTGCATGTCAAAATCGTTTTCTTTTGGTCAGCCAAACCAGATCATGCAAAATAATCCTTTGCCGTACACAGCTTTTCCATCTTATCATGGACATACGCCATATCCCTCTCATCCGTCAGAAGCACGATCACATCCCCTACCTGAAGCTTCGTCGTACCTCTTGGGATGATCTCTTTGACCCCTCTCTGGACAGATATCACAAGACAATTGTCCGGCCACTTGATTTCACTGATCAGCGCCTCATTTAACATAGAATTATACTGTACCACAAAATTTGTAAGTACCTTCCGGCCACGGGCCGCTTCCTTTTTCTCCTCCTGCTTCCCCTTCACGTCCGCCTTCTGCTTTTCCAAAAGCCTTTCAAGAAGGCTCTCGTATATCGGCTTCGATTCCAGAAGCGTTGCGATGATATAGGCGATAATGGAGACGATCGACAAGGAAAGCATCTGGGTGAGAGATCCGGTCATCTCAAAGATCAGGATGATCCCGGTGAGGGGCGCCCTTACGATCGCAGAGAAATATCCTGCCATGGCAAGCACCACAAAATTATTGATATACACCGCGTCCATCCCAAAGTAATCCACGCCCACTGTTGCAAAGACCCCACCGATGAAGCCGCCAAGCACGAGCAGCGGGAAAAAGATCCCTCCCGGCGCTCCCGATCCGAAACACACTGCCGAGAAGATAAACCGGCTGGCCAGGATAAAGACAACTGTGCCGAGCATCACATCCACATTGGTCAGATACTCGATCAGCATATGCCCGCTGCCCAAAAGCTCCGGCGCCGTAATCCCTATGATCCCTGCGCACACAAAAGGAATCACAAGCTTCGCTGTAGTGCTGAGGAATTTGGCCTCATTATACAGGGACTGCACCTTAAGTGTAAACCAGTTGTAAAATGTCCCAAGCACGCCAAGCAATCCGCCAAGCAGAACGATCATCCCGTAATACTGTATGGGAAGGGGCTTTGCGATATCAAAGGTAAATACCGGCGTCATGCCGAACACCGTTGTGGCAAGGAAATCCGCCGTCAGGGAAGACGCCATGACCGACATCAGCACGGACACCGAAAAATTCTTATGTACCTCCTCCAGCGAGAACATCACTCCCGCCAAAGGCGCATGGAACGCCGCCGCAAGCCCGGCGCTGGCGCCGCAGGTCAGCAAAAACTTCTCCTCCGTCTTCCCCCGCTCAAGCCCTTTGGACACGCCCTTTCCTGCCATGGCGCCAAGCTGGATGGACGGGCCTTCCCGCCCGAGCGCAAGCCCGCCAAGCAGGCAGAGAAAACCACCTAAGAACTTCCCGCCGATGACCTTCCACCAGTTCTGGTCAAGCTTTCCGACCATCTCCCCCTCAAGCTGGGGAATCCCGCTCCCTGAGATCATCGGCTCTGCAGACACAAGCTTTCCTACAATCCAGGCTAGCAGCACCAGAACAAGAAACCATCCTGCGATCCTGACCGGATGATCTCCGATAAATGCTAAGATCTGTTTCAATGCATCATTAGCAAACTCTAAAACCATTCGATAGAGAATCACTACGAACCCTGCGATCCCTCCTACGATGATCCCCTCTCCGATCAACGCCACCTGAAAATGCTCCGCACGCCGAATCGTGCCGGATGTATCCTGTTCCACAACCATTCCTCCCTCACATGTTATCTCACACCGGAGATAACTCTCTGTGACGAATATATTCTGTCACTTTCTACCAACATTATAATTCAATCCGGCAAAATGTTCAAGGTTGCATCCTTTGTCTGTAATTTTTTTATGAAGGAAAGTCAACGATCTTTGTTGCAATATTCTCCCGGAACCTCACATCATGCTCTGCCACCAGCATCGTCGGCTTATACATAAGCAGAAGTTCTTCAACCTGCATCCTGGAAATCACATCGATATAGTTTAACGGCTCATCCCAGATATAAAGATGCGCAGAGGTTAAAAGGCTCGCCGCTATCAGGACTTTTTTCTTTTGCCCCTCGGAAAAATCCTGCATCTCCTTGCCAAACTGAGTCCGGTCCATATCCAGCCGCCGGAGGATTGCCAGGAACAGGCTCTCTTTAAGATTTCTAGTTTTACAGAATACTTTTATGCTGCCTTTAAGAAAAGAAGTATCCTGGCTGATATAGGAGATCACCAGCCCGGAGGCCATCCGGAGTGTCCCGCTCTCTATCATATCATAGCTCACTTTCCCATCCCGCACCTGGGATGCATTGTGCAGAACTGCTCTTATTAAGCTTGATTTTCCGCAGCCATTCCCTCCGTTCAAAAACACGCGTTCTCCCTGGCTGACCTCAAATGTCAGGCCGTCAAAAAGCGCTTCTTTTGCCGTCTTATACCTAAGCCCGAACCTGTCGGCCGAGACAAGGGTATTCTTATAATGTACAAGCGGCATTATCTTAAGACTCGCCGCCTCCTCGATATCCTGAAGAAGCCCTTCCTTTTCCTCAATCTCCCGTTCAAGGCGCCGCTCCATCTGCCCGACCCTGCTTTGCATCTTTTTTGTCTTTGCCCCGATATACGCCCGTGTAGCAATACAGCGTTCCGGTTCTTTTACCGGATCGAAACCAATCTTCGTCCTTTCATTTTTGTCCGCCCACTGGCGCGTCTGCCTGGCTGCCTTCTTCAACTTGGCGATTTCTTTTTTATGCTTTTCATTCTCTGCCTGCGCATGAATATCCCGGCGTCTTTTATTCTCCCACCAGCTTGAAAAGTTCCCCGCCTGCACTTCTATGGACTGCCGGTTAAACGCCAGCACATGATCCACGCACGCGTCCAGGAAATCCCGGTCATGGGACACCAGAATAAAGCCCTTCTTCCCTTTCAGATATTCCTTTACGGTTTCCCGAGCCTCCCCATCCAGATGGCTGGTGGGTTCGTCGATGAGCAGGAAATCATTTTCCCCGGAAAATAATACCGCAAGCAAGAGCTTCGTCTGCTCTCCAAAGCTTAATGTGCAGAACGACCGGTACAGAACCTCCGCGTCAAGATTAAGCTTCCCAAGCTCACAGATAATGCGCCATTGCTCGCACCCCGTTTTCATATCCCAGACAAAGTCTATTGCCGGCAGTTCCATGTATCCCGCCTTTATCTCGTAAGGAAAATAATCGAACGCCGTACTTGCAGTAATTGTACCTTTGTATTCGTACTTTCCAAGCAGGAGATTTAGGAATGACGTCTTTCCTTTGCCGTTTCTCCCGATAAAACCCAACTTCCAGTCCGTATCCACCGTAAAAGACACATTTTCAAAAATATTGTCATAGCTTCCCTCATAGCAAAACGTGAGGTTATTCACACTGATCTGCGCCATAAAATCCTCCCTCCTTCATTGCCAAAAGAAGTCATGCATTCAGGTAACCTCACGCTATGTTATACGGAACTGCTGATTTTTTACACCAAAAAAGAGAGGTTATGAGAACATAATCCACTTTTGGCAACATAAAACAACTATCACCCGGATATCCCGGACAATAAGATTGATCAAGTCTCATGTTTTCAAAAGCGAATTATCTCCTCATCTTTTCACCTCTCTCTTGCACAATATAAAATCATTATAGGGAAGCGGATCGGGTTTGTCAAGGATTTCTCACTTTGTACTGCTTTTCTTCGGCAGCCTCCTCCCTTACGGCCGGCTCTTGTATTGCTGCGTAGAATAAAGGATGTGCCCTGACACATTCCCGCGCCGGACGCGGTTGCCTGCGACATGCCTCCTCTTTGTGCGGGAGCACATCCTCCCGAAGAGATTTTACCTATAGAAAACTTCATTTCCTATAGGTAAAATCACCTGCCGTTTCTGACAGATGCCTTGTTAAAAGCCATATATACTTCACAAACCAAACAATATATATTCGCCTTCACAATTAATTCCCCGTCGGGATATAAGGCCGTAACGCCCCTGCCACATTGCTGATCGGCATCGTCTGCAGCCACACCTTCCCCGGGCCGGTAATAACCGTATTAAAGAGTCCTTCGCCGCCGAACAGCATATTCTTCACGCCCGGAACGCTCTGGATATCCATATTGCAGGTCGCCGACATCGCTGCAAGATGCCCGGTATCTATGACAATCTGCTGCCCGGGCTGCAGGTCATATTCAATCACATGACCATCAAATTCAGCAAACACGATTCCCTGTCCGCTGATTTTCTGCATGATAAAGCCTTCGCCGCCAAACAATCCGGACCCTAGCTTTTTACGGAAGTGCATAGATAACTGCACGCCTTCTTCACTGGCAAGAAATGCGCTTTTCTGAAAGATCATATCCTGCCCCGGTGACACTTCAAATGCCCGGATAGATCCCGGAAAGCTTGATGCAAATGCAATCATCCCCGGGCCGCCCTGGGCGGTATAGATATTCTGGAACATCTTCTCACCGGAAAATGCTCTTCCGAATGCCTTGCCGATCCCGCCGTTACTGGTCGTCTCCATCTTCATATTGGGCGACATCCACGACATGGCTCCCCCCTCTGTAATCATCTTCTCTCCTGCCTCAAGCTCACAGATCACCACCGGGAGCGTCTCCCCCTGTATCTGATATTTCATTTCTCATACCTCCTTTTTCTCTTTAACGCATGCCTGTATTCATCGGGTGTCATTCCTATCTGCTTTTTAAACAGGCTGATAAAATAACTTGGGCTTTCAAAACCACAGCATAAGCAAACCTCCAGAATAGACAGATCCTTCTCCTGCATCAGCTTCACCGCCTGTGTGATCCGGTAATGATTGATATATTCTATCGGCGTCTTCTGAAAAATGCTTTTAAAAAAACGGCAGAAATACTGCGGATTCATCTGCGTGACCTGCGCCAGCTCGCTCAGATATATCTTTTCCGTATAATGGGAATGAATATAGGCAAGCGCTCTCTTCGCCCGCTCTATCTTCCGGTTATATCCGATAACATCTTCTGTCACAGCCGCAAACAGCTCTTCTCTCGCGAGAATCCCGAGAATCTGATAGATACACCCCTTAACGCTCAAATACCACCCCGGCTCTTTCCTTTCGTACAATCCGAGTATTTCCTTAAAAATCTCCACGATCTTCTGTCCGTAGCGCTCCTCCGTATAGATCGTCTGCGGAAGCAGGCACTGGCTGCCGAGAAGCGGATTGATATACTCGTTCTGTGCTTTATCCCAGTAATCAAATCCCAGGATATCCGGCGAAAATACCAGGGCATGGTGTACAGAGCTCTGACTTCCTATGCTGCAAAGCTGGTGAAGCTCCTGGCTGTTGATACAGAAAAATTCCCCCTCATAGACCCGGTGGGTATCCGTGTTGATCGTCATGTCCAGGCACCCTTCTTCAATATAGATCAGCTCTATCTCCCTGTGCCAGTGATAAGGAACGGCCAGTCCGCCGAACGGATAATGCTGATTATAAATCTGAAGCGGAATCTGAGGTGTTCCGTGTGTAAACATATCTTTTAAATCTTCCGGGCGCTTCATTCTCTTCTCCGTAATTCTTTGCTGCAAATGAAATGTCAAAATCATTATATGAATTCATAATATCGGGTTAGAAGTCTATCTCGACAATACCTACAATAGGATTATAAACCTTTAGGAAGGAGGTGTCTATATGATTACAGTCAATTTTTGCAAAAAAGGAGGTGAACGTACGTTATGGAAAGAAAATGGTGGCACGACCAGGTTGTTTATCAGATATATCCGCGCAGCTTTATGGACAGCAACAGCGACGGAATCGGTGATCTGAACGGCATAAAAAGCAAGCTATGGTACCTGCACAGACTTGGCGTGCAGATTATCTGGCTGTGCCCTGTCTACCGGTCGCCCAACCGGGATAACGGCTACGATATCAGCGATTATTACCAGATCATGGAAGAATTCGGAACTCTTGAGGACATGTGCGCACTGATCGAGGAATGTAAAAATTATAATATATCCATCATCATGGATCTGGTACTAAACCACAGTTCCGATCTGCATGAATGGTTTCAGCAGTCACGTTCCTCCAGAGATAACCCTTACCGGGAATACTATATCTGGAAAGATCCGGCGGAGGGAAAAGAGCCGACTTCTGAGAAAGCATTTTTCGGCGGAAGCGTATGGGAGTGGGATGAGAAAACAGAGCAGTACTACCGTCATACCTTCTGTAAAGAGCAGCCCGACCTTAACTGGAACAACAGCCGCCTGCGCCGGGAATTGTACAAGATGATCGGCTTCTGGATGGACAAAGGCATCAAAGGATTCCGGCTGGATGCGATCGACAACATCGCCAAAGATGAACGGGGCTGTCACGACACAGCGTCTGGAAAGGTCCACGAATTTCTCCGGGAATTGAATGAAAACACCTTCGGCACAGCAAAGCATCTGGTCACGGTAGGCGAGACAGGCAGCGCAGGAATCAAAGACGCAAAGCTTTATTCGGACCCAAAGCGCCGGGAGCTGGATATGATCTTCCAGTTTGAGGTAATGGGAATCGACGGCACGCGTACAGGAACCGTCGAGCCAAAGGAATATACGCTTAAGGATCTGAAGCAGGTAATGTCTAAGTGGCAGGCAGAGCTTGACGATGTGGGATGGAACAGCCTGTTCTGGAGCAATCATGACTACCCGCGCGCTGTATCCCGCTTTGGGAACGATTCCCCAAAATACCGGACAGTATCCGCCAAAATGCTGGCGACGCTTCTCCACGGCATGAAGGGGACGCCCTATATCTATCAGGGCGAGGAACTTGGCATGACCAACATCGCCTTCAATGGTATCTATGATTACCGCGATATCGAAACGCTGAACTTTTACGAAAAGAAAAAGGCAGAGGGCTGGCCGAAAGAGCGGATCATGGAATATATTTACCGGAACAGCCGCGATAATGCCAGGACACCCATGCAGTGGGACGCTTCCGAATATGCGGGTTTTTCCGATACGGCGCCGTGGATCAGGCTGAATCCGAACTATACCGAAATAAACGCAGCAAAGAACTTAGCGGATGAACATTCTGTCTTTTATTATTACAAAAAGCTGATAGAGCTCCGGCATACTATGGATGTTCTCGTATACGGAACGTATCAGTTGGAATACGAAGCACATCCGCAGGTATTTTCCTATACCAGGCGGTATCATGATGAATCTGTTCTGGTCATCTGCAATTTTTGCGAAGCATCCTGCAGCATTCCGCTGAGTCTCTCATTTGAAGATAAGGATGTACTGATAAGCAACTATGAAACCCGGCAAAAAAAGAATAGCATACTATATTTACGGCCTTACGAGGCCCTCATGATTCAGACAGGGGGAAAAGCACGATGAAAATATCCAAAAGAGTGACCGCAGCCATCCTTACCGCAGTTTTATGCGCCGTGACAGGGATCGGGTGCTCGAGCGGAAGTGACCCGGACAAAACAGCAATAGAAGTATTTGTATTTAAGCCAGAATCTGTGGAAATCTTCCAGGAATTAGGCGCCAAATTCGAAAAAGAAAACCCGGACATCAAAGTCTACGTCAATTCACCCGGCGACGCGTATGCCATCTTAAAGGCGCGCATGGTCAAAGGAAATCCGCCGGATATCGTCGGACTGGACGCGACCCAAACGTACGTGGATTACGCAAAGGCCGATATTTATGAAGACATGACAGGTTCTGACCTGATCAAAAAAGTAAAACCTTCTTATGTTCAGATGCTTGCCGATATGGAAGGAATGGGCGGAACAGTACACGCAATACCTTTTGCCGCCAATGTAACCGGCATCATGTACAATAAAGAAATATTCAGAAAATCAGGGCTTGATATCCCCGACACATGGCCGGAACTGATTACCCTCTGCGAAAACCTCCAGTCTGCCCAAGAGACCCCATTTTATCTCGGGTACAAGGAAGACTGGACGATAAACAGCGCCTGGAATCCCCTTGCGGGCAACTTTACCAGCGCAGACTTTTACCAGAATGTGACAGATGGAAAGGAAACTTTCGAGGAAGCCTATGAAGAACCATTAAATCGAATTGTCAAGCTGAACGATTTCAGCCAGGGAGATATCTTCTCCTATAATTACAATAACGCCACCGTAGGATTTGCAAACGGCGAATCAGCCATGTACATGCAGGGAAACTGGGCAATTCCCATGATCCTTCAGACCAATCCCGATATGGATCTGGGCATGTTCCCGTTCCCGGCCATGGATGATGCAAAAGACAACCGTCTGTGCTCCAGCATTGACCTGATGTTCTCAATTACAAAAAAGAGCAGTCATCCAGAGGAGTCTGTCCGTTTCCTGGAGTTTCTGACTTCTCAGGAAAATGTAAATTTATATATGGAAAACCAGTTTGGAATTCCTGCCATCAACTGTGATTTTGAATTTCCTCAGGCGATGGAAGGCATTGTCGATGATTTCAATAATGAAAATATCGTATCCTCTCCGCAGGCTTATTACCCGTCTGAGATGAAGGTTCCTGTCACGATCCAGACATATATGATTGACAGCGATAAGGACAAACTATTTAAACAATTCAATACGGTATGGCAGGATGTACACGAAGAATAGGGAGGTACATACAGATGAAAAGCAAAGATAAAATATTTATGACGATGAGCCTGCCGATTATAATCATATTTTTCTGTTTCCATACGATCCCTCTGTTTTGCGGATTTTTCTACAGTCTGACAAACTCCAAGGGATTCGGGACCTATGATTTTATCGGCTTTAAAAATTACCTGAAGCTGTTCCAGAACGCCCAGGTAATGAATGCATATATGTTCACATTCAAATTTGCAGTTATAACCACCCTCCTGGTAAATGTGATCAGCATCATCCTGGCGCTGGGGTTAAACTCAAAGATTCATTTTAAGGGAGCTTTGCGCGGCCTTTACTTTGTACCAAATATCCTGGGCGGTTTGATCGTAGGCTATATCTTTAACTTCCTGTTTACCTTCGTCATCCCTGCTGTCGGAAAAGGACTGGGCTGGGATTCTTTAAGTACCAGCTTACTTGGAAAGCCGGAAACTGCATGGATCGGAATCGTTGTCTGCGTCGCATGGCAGTCTATTGCATTTAACACGATCATCTATATTTCCGGTCTGCAGACCATACCGGAGGACGTGTATGAAGCAAGCGCGATTGACGGTGCCAGCGGATGGAACAACTTCTGGAAGATCACGTTTCCGCTTATCGCACCGTTTTTTACCATCAATATGGTACTCTGCATGAGGAATTTCCTTATGGTATTTGATCAGATCATGTCTCTTACCTCAGGCGGCCCGGCGGAATCCACTACCTCGATTTCCATGCTCATCTATAAAAATGGTCTGACCGGGAACCAGTTCGGCCTGCAAAGCGCCAACTCTGTAATTTACTTTATATTGATCGTGGCGATTTCCGCATTCCAGTTGAAGGTGCTGAATAAGAGGGAGGTACAGTTATAATGAAAAAAGATGTTCAGATAAAAGAGACAGAAAATAAAAAGTGGCCTATGACTATCCTGCTGCTTATACTTGGAATTGCAATCCTGGTCCCTCTGTATATGGCCTTTGTCATCGCAATCAAGCAGCCTTCTGAGATGACCAACGATATAGCCGGGGCGCTCGCCCTTCCAAAGCATTGGAGCCTTTCAAACTTTACGGAGGCAATCCGCGTAACGGACTTCTGGCACACGGCCGGGAACTCCCTGTTCATCACAGTATGCAGTGTAGTTGCCTGTGTGCTGGTCAGCTCACTGATCTCCTATGCGATCGCCAGAAATATGCAGCATAAGAAGATTTATAAATTCTTTTACTACTACCTGGTAAGCGCCATGTTTGTCCCGTTTTCTATGCTGATGCTTCCGCTTGTAAAACAGATGGCGTTTTTCCACCTGGACAACAAGATCGGCGTCATCTTCCTGTACATTGTATTCAATATGGCAATGAATACTCTGCTGTATGTGGGGTATCTGAAAAATATCCCTGTAAGCCTGGAGGAATCCGCCTACATTGACGGAGCCACTACATGGGGCGTATTCTGGCGGATCATCTTCCCGCTGCTTAAACCGATGCATGCCACCGTAGCGGTCCTGACCGCCCTGGCTGCATGGAATGATGTTCTGCTTCCTCTGGTCATGCTCAGCGGCGGAGACGGTAAGGATACGACTCTCCCGCTGGCACAGATGATGTTCCAGTCCCAATTCGGCACAAACTATAACCTGGCATTTGCCTCATATATCCTCGCCCTGCTTCCGATACTGGTTTTCTACCTGATCGCACAGAAGCAGATCATCAACGGGGTTACTAACGGGGCAGTCAAAGGTTGATCTATACAAAAAGCATCCGGCATATCCGCGGTTTTGGATATCCGGATGCTCTTGTTCCTTTATTTGATCATCTACTTAGAGCACCTAAACAAAAGCTCCTCCCATCTGCGGTCTACTTCCTTCTGGAACTCTTCGATCAGATACTCGTTCCCCTTCTTGAACAGATGCTTAAACCGTCCCTGGGGCTTAAGGAAATCTTCTATAGGCAGCTTCTTTTTCGGCTCGTAGTTTAAGATCCACTTGCCCTCCTCCACTTCAAACAGCGGCCAGTAGCAGGTCTCAACGCCGAGCTTGCAGATCTCCATAATATCCGGCGTGTTGTATCTCCATCCCCGCGGGCACGGCGCCATAATGTTTAAAAATGCTGCTCCCGGCGTATAGATGGCTTTTTCCGACTTCACATGAAGATCCTTAAAGTTCTGCACAAATGTAGTCTGCGCCACATAAGGCACGTCATGGGCCGCGATGATCGCCGCCAGGTCTTTGCGGTTCTGGGGCTTTCCGTTGCTGGCGCTTCCCACCGGCGTGGTCGTCGTATCCGCATACATCGGTGTGGCGGAGGACCGCTGGATCCCCGTATTCATATAAGCACCGTTGTCATAGCAGACATAGACCATGTCATGTCCCCGCTCCATGGCACCGGACAGGGACTGGAATCCGATATCATATGTCCCGCCGTCACCACCAAAGGTGATAAACTTAAAATTGGCGTCCTCTGGCAGCCTGCCTCTTTTTTTCAATGCCTTATACGCCGTCTCCACCCCGCTCAGCGTGGCTCCGGCATTCTCAAAAGCGTTATGGATATAACTGTCCTCCCATGCCGTATAAGGATACATAAAAGAAGAGACTTCCAGACATCCCGTGGCATTTCCGATGACAGCATGGTCATCTTCATGCAGGGCACGAAGAACAGCACGGACAGCGATGGTAGCGCCGCATCCGGCACACATACGGTGTCCGGGAGCCAGCCGCTCCGGTTTTTCCATTATAGTTTTTAAATTATAATCACTCATTCCCGTTCTTCCTCCAGCCATTACTTTCTCAGACGTATATACTGATACTGCTCGACACTTGTTCCCTTTTCGACCATATTTTCCAGTTCACCAAATATGCCCATGGCATCCCGTATCGTAAAATCACGCCCGGCAAGACCATAGATATAGTTCACCGTCTCGATCATTACCTTTTTCTTAAAAAGTGCCGCCGGCACTTCACTGCCCAGAGGACCGCCGTTGCCGTTGTAGCTCTCACACCGGTCCATAATAGCGGCTGCCTTACAGTTTTTCAGAGCCTGTGCAATCTCCTCTGCCGGAAAGGGACGGAATACACGGAGTTTGAGTACCCCCACTTTTTTCCCTCTCTCCCGCAGATCATCCACTGCCTGTTTCGCCGTCCCTGCTGCCGAACCCATGATCAGCATGATATAATCCGCATCCTGTGTCCGGTATTCCTCAAAAAGTTCAAAACCACGTCCTGAGAGCTCCCGGTACTCCTGTGCCACCTCACGGATCACCTGCTTGGAGTTTTCCATGGCGATCTCCTGATTTTTCTTTGCCTCCATGGCATAATTCGAGACCGAATACGGTCCTACAGCAATGGGTTTTCCCGGATTGAGAAGAAATTCCTCCGGTTCATATTCCCCGACAAAGCCCTTCACCTGTTCGTCCTCCAGAAGCTCGATGTTCTCCACCGCATGACTTGTGATAAAACCGTCCTGGCAGATCATCACAGGCAGATGCACCCGGGGATCCTCTGCGATCGGATATGCCTGAATAAAGTTATCATATGCCTCCTGGTTGTTCTCTGCATAGATCTGGATCCACCCGGTATCTCTTGCCCCCATGCCGTCCGAATGATCGCAATTTATATTGATCGGCCCCGACAGGGTCCTGTTTACCAGCGCCATCACCAGGGGAAGCCGGTTGGAAGCCGCCAGAAGGAGCTCCTCCCACATCAGGGCAAGCCCTGCCGAAGAAGTGGCAGTAAGACTTCTCGCTCCTGCTGCCTCAGCACCGATAGCGGCACTCATCGATGAATGCTCACTCTCGACCGGAATAAACTCTGTGTTCATCTCCCCGTTGGCGATATAAGCCGATACCATCTGCGGGATCTCCGTAGATGGAGTGATGGGAAACGCCGGCATGACATCCGGATCGATCTGACGGATGGCATACGATACTGCCTCGTTGCCGGACATACGCTCTTTGATCGCCATTATTCTTTCCCCTCCTTCATCGTGATC
>Ga0137306_101402_pt1 | contig 24743 bp, 19 predicted proteins | sample Inofroosms_March_FD_97187 | JGI IMG/M metagenome (GOLD analysis project Ga0137306, IMG submission 97187) | Mouse cecal microbial communities from Vienna, Austria - N-Acetylneuraminic and N-Acetylglucosamine D2O microcosms_March | ecosystem: Host-associated > Mammals > Digestive system > Large...
GTGAATAAGCTGGATAAAGAGCTTACAGAACGCCGGGGAAAGGCCGGGGATCTGTCTCTGATTGCTATGAATAACAAAGGGGAATGGGGTGTTGCAACCAACATTGAAGGCTTCTCTTTTGCAGTGGTAACAGAGAATCAGGAGCCTACCGTTTATCTGGTAACCAGAGGCAAGGACGGTCACTGCACTTTTGAGGTGGCATCTGAGGAGTGGATGGAAAATTATATGAAGACCAGAATGGCCCCCATTGAAGAATAGGCGATAATTATGGAAGAAAAAATTCTCAGCAAAATAGAAGAAATCAAAGAAGACATGCTGGATGCCATTATCCAGATGGTAAAAATTGACAGCGTAGAGACTCCGGCAGAGCCGGGCGCCCCCTATGGGAAGGGAGTAAAAAAAGCGCTTTTAAAGGCTCTGGAAATCAGTGAAAAGCTGGGATTCCGTACAGTTAACCTGGATAACCAGATAGGGTATGCAGAGTTTGGACCGGTTGGAGAAGGGGAGTCGGAAAATTACGTATGCGCCATCGGCCACGTGGATGTGGTTCCCGCAGGGGACGGTTGGAAACAGCCCCCCTTTAGCGGTTACACGGAAAACGGAGTAATTTACAGCCGGGGCGTGCTGGATAATAAAGGCCCCATTATGGCCTGCCTGTTTGGCCTTTATGCCTTAAAAGAACTGGGCTATTGCCCCGTCCGCCCTATCCGGATTATTTTTGGCTGTGATGAAGAGTCAGGCTTTGAAGATCTGACCTACTATCTGTCTAAAGAACCGGCTCCGGCTTACGGCTTTACCCCGGACTGTAAATACCCGGTGGTTTATGCCGAGAGAGGGCGGGCGGTAATCCGGGTATCCGGAAACAGGCAGGAATTAGAACCGTTTTTTGCCTTTGTAACCCAGTATTTTATCAGTGCCAAAAACAATGGCGACCGTCTGGGGATTGATTTTAAACATCCGGAATACGGCGTCATGGAGATGCGGAATTACAAGCTTGCCACCACTGCCCAGGGAACTCCCTATTTTGAGGCGGCCTTCAGCTATCCGGCAGGCCATAAGGTAGAGGGGATTCTGGAGAAGATTAAAGAGAAGGCAGGAGACCTTTCCGTATCCCTGATTCATAATTATGATCCGGTTATTTTTGAGAAAGACAGTCCAATGGTAAAGGCTCTGCAGGCGGCCTATGAGAAGGTAACCGGCCTGGACGGAACTCCGGTAACTACCACCGGCGGAACCTATGCAAAGGCAATGCCGGGGATTGTTCCCTTTGGCCCCAGCTTCCCGGGACAAAAAGGGATTGGCCATAACCCTAATGAATGGATGAGTGTGGAAGACCTGGTATCCAACGCAAAAATTTATGGATTGGGTCTTTACAAATTAGGCCTGCTGAACGTATGATAGAGGCAGAGCGGATTAACAAGAGAAAGGCAGGAAACGGATTTATGAAGCCAATAGTTGAAATATGCTGTGGAAGCTATTACGATGCCCGGCAGGCGTTTCTGGGAGGGGCAGAACGGATAGAGCTGAATACTGCCCTGATGCTGGGAGGCCTGACTCCCACAGTATCCACTCTGACCATGGTAAAAGAGGAAATGCCCGGGTTAAAGGTAGTAGCCATGGTTCGCCCAAGGGGAGCCGGATTTTGCTATTCATCGGAGGACTTTAAGGTGATGGAGGCAGAATGCCGGATGCTGGTAAGGCACGGGGCCGACGGTATTGCCTTTGGATGCTTAAAAGAGGATGCTTCCCTGGATCAAGATAAAATGAAACAGATGCTGGAGATTATCAAAAGCATGGGAAAGGAAGCCGTGTTTCACCGGGCCTTTGACTGTTCCTCAAACCCCTTTGAAACCACAGAGCAGTTAATCGCTATGGGGGTGGATCGGATCCTGACCAGCGGGTTAAAGCCAAAGGCTATGGACGGCTGGGAGCTTTTAAAGACTCTGAAGGAGCGCTATGGAAGCCAGATTCAGTTTCTTGCCGGCAGCGGCGTCAATGCGTCCAATGCCAGAGCCCTTATGGATAAAACAGGATTGGATCAGGTTCACAGCTCCTGCAAGGATTGGCTTACTGATCCTACTACAATCCAAAACGGCGTTTCTTATAGCATTACTTCAGGAGCTCAAAAGCTGTGCTATGACGTGGTTTCCGCTGAGCTGGTGAGAAATCTGCTTTCCAGCGTGTAAAGGCTGTTTGAACAGCCGGATCCTGATAAGAATCGAGGTTTTAAAATTATGTTTGCCAAATATAAACGTAACGCAATGGTAAGAAGATTAATTACAATCGCCGCCGTAGTAGTGTCCGCCCTTTTGCAGGCCTATGTTATTCAGACATTTATCCGCCCGTCCAATCTGCTTTCCAGCGGATTTACCGGCGTGGCCATTCTGATTGACAAGATTGCATCCCTGTACGGAAAAAGCTTTTCTACATCCCTGGGCATGCTGGCGCTGAATATTCCGGTAGCCATTCTCTGCAGCCGGAGTATTAGTGTGCGGTTTACCTTCTATTCCATGGTACAAGTATTTTTGGCCAGCTTTTTCCTTAAAATTTGCCACTTTGAGGCTCTGTTTGATGACTTGATGCTTAACGTGATTTTCGGAGGTTTCCTTTACGGCTTTTCCATTGCCGTTGCTCTGAGGGGCAACGCCTCTACCGGAGGCACGGACTTTATTGCCCTCTATGTGTCCAACAAGACAGGGAAATCTATTTGGGAGTATGTATTTGCCGGAAACGTAGTGATTCTGTGTGTTTTCGGATATATGTTCGGATGGCTGTACGCAGGCTATTCCATCCTGTTTCAATTTATCTCCACCAAGACGATTTCCGCTTTCCACCACCGGTATGAGAGGGTAACCCTGCAGATCACTACCTCCAGACCGGAGGCGCTTATGAACATATATGTGGCAAAATACCGCCACGGTATTTCCTGTGTGGATGCTATAGGCGGTTACAGTCACAAAAAGATGGCGCTGCTCCATACGGTAGTGTCTTCCTATGAGGTGCCGGAGATTGTCATGCTGTTAAGGGAGAAAGATCCCCATGTGATCATCAATATGATTAAGACGGAAAACTTCTACGGAGGTTTTTATCAGGCGCCTATAGAGTAAAAAAATCCGGTTTTTTCGGGAAATCCAGGTAAAAACATTGACTTTCTAAAAAAAAAGAAGTAAAAGTAAATATGATTAATCGGCAAAGGCCGGTTCCGGTAATGGTTACCGGGCCGGCCTTGTTGTCAAAGAGGGTTTTTACCCCATACAAGTAAAATAGGAAAAAATTTAGATAAGGATGGGATTTACCATGTATCAGATCGACTTTCAGAAGCCTCAGGCAGTTCATTTTATAGGAATCGGCGGTATCAGCATGAGCGGCCTTGCAGAGATTTTATTGGAGGAAGGCTTTCAGGTGTCCGGCTCGGATGCCCAGAAAAGCCCTCTTACGGAGCATTTAGAACAGAAGGGGGCCAAGATTTTTATCGGACAGCGGGCTTCCAATATTCTGGAGGGGACAGAAGTAGTGGTCTATACGGCTGCCATCCATGAGGACAATTTGGAATTTATGGAAGCTGTAAGAAGGCAGATTCCCATGCTTTCCAGGGCAGAGCTTTTGGGCGAGATGATGCGTAACTACCGTCAGGCGGTTGCTGTTGCAGGAACCCACGGAAAGACCACCACCACCTCCATGATGACGGAGATTCTGCTGGCGGCAGAGACAGATCCCACTGTTTCTGTGGGAGGAATGTTGGATTCCATCCATGGAAATATCCGGATTGGAAGTTCCGATTTATTTGTGACAGAAGCCTGTGAATACACCAACAGCTTTCTGTCCTTTTTCCCTACCGTGGAAATTATTTTGAATATTGAGGCGGATCATCTGGATTTCTTTAAAGACCTGGACGACATCCGCAATTCTTTCCGTCTGTTTGCCGGGAAGCTGCCTGGAGACGGCGTTATGATTATCAACAGTGACATTGAAAATTACCAGGAGATTGTCCAAAATCTTGATGCCAGGGTCATCACCTTCGGCAAAAGCAAAAACAGCACCTATAGGGCGGAAAACATTACCTATGATAAATTTGCCAGGCCGTCCTATGATCTGATAAAGGAAGGGGAGCTGTTAGGCCGTATCTGTCTGGGAGTGGCCGGGGAACACAATGTATATAACTCTTTAGCTGCCATTGGAGCCAGCCTTGAGCTGGGGATTTCTCTGGAATCCATAAAGAAAGGCCTGGCCGGATTTTCCGGCCCTCACCGCCGTTTTGAGAAAAAAGGAGTGCTTCACGGCATCACCATTATTGATGATTATGCTCACCATCCCCAGGAAATTCATGCAACCCTTACGGCAGCCAAAAACTATCCCCACAACAGGCTGTGGTGTATATTCCAGCCTCATACTTATACCCGGACCAAGGCCTTGATGGACGACTTTGCCGTGGCCCTGGCAGAGGCGGATGAGGTGATTTTAGCCGATATCTATCCGGCCAGGGAAACCGATACTCTGGGGATCAGCTCTGAGGATCTGGCTGAAAAGATAGAAAAATTAGGAACCGGGGTTCATTATCTCCCATCCTTTAATGAAATCGAAAATTTTCTTTTAGAAAATTGTGTCAACGGTGATTTGTTGATAACTATGGGGGCCGGAGACATTGTAAAAGTGGGAGAAAAGCTGTTAGGGCAATAGTTATCCACATTATCCACATAGTTTTCAACATTTTATGTAAAGAGGCTATGTGGATTCTTTTATCCACATAATAAAAATTCGGATAATCTTGGAAAGCCTGGATTTATGAGGAATTCGACAAGTTTCGCGACAATCCCCAAATATTCCCCAAAGCGCTTATCCACACTATCCACATTATCCACAATCCCCCCTGTGGAAAACCCACCCATTTCCATTTTCTTTTTTGTATGGTATAATGTGCACGAAAGCAATGAGCAGTGCAAAAAAGGCCAGGCAGAACCCTGCGTTGTGCTTGCACATAAGCAGGGTTCTGCCTGGCCTTTTTTATAGGGCGAAGCCCGTGAGCTCTCTGGAGCAAAGCGAAAGAGAGCCTGCTCCTAGGAGCCTTTCAGGCCCAGCCAGCCCCCCCAATAAGCTAACCCCCCAAAAAAAAGAGAGGCCACAGATTATGTCATACCAGCTAACCCCCCAGGCAATGCCGCAAGTTACAATTTTAACCAACGAATTTATAGACAAATACATGGCAGCGGCCAACGGAGAATATGTAAAAGTCTATTTATACCTTCTCCGCCACCAGAACGATCTGGTAGAACTGGGAGCCATTGCCGAAGCATTAAACCATACAGAGGCAGATGTGCGCCGGGCCCTGGCATACTGGGAGAGAATGGGAATTCTGTCCAAGGAAGAAGGAAGCTTTGCAGCAGACGCCCCGCCCCTGTATCCGGATTCCTGTCTGGAGAATACCCGGGAGATCCAAATTGCAGAAGAAAAAAGCCTTTACGGTACAGGCAAGCCTCTGTCACGGCCCGAGACACCTTCCAAAGCAACCGGGGCGGAAGGATATCCTTTGGACAATTTAAACCGGCTAAACGGAGATGAAGCATTTGCAGAGCTGCTCTATATTGCACAGAAATATATGAATAAGGTTTTTACTCAAAGGGAATGTCAAACCTTTGCGTACCTCTACGACGGCCTGCACATGGGAAAGGAGCTGCTGGAATATCTGGTAGAATACTGTGCCCAGCTGGGCCATACCAGCATCCGCTACATAGAAACAGTAGCCATAAACTGGCATGAGCGGGGAATACGCACAGTAGACGAGGCCAAGCTTTCGGCTTCCGCCTACACCAAAGAGGCCTTTGCCGTAATGAAGGCCTTTGGACTGACTGATCGCAGGCCGGGAGAGTCGGAGAGACAGATTATAGAAAAATGGTTCCGGACCTGGGGTTTTAGCAGGGAGCTGGTAACCGAGGCCTGCAGCCGCACCCTTCAATCCGCCCATACGCCAAGCTTTCAATATGCAGATAAAATATTGGCAGCCTGGAAAGAAGAGAAGGTGCACACCCTGGAGGACGTAAAGACACTGGATGCAAAACGCAGGGGGACTTCTTCCAGGCAGGGAGAAGAACGAAAAGAAGCAGGCCAGCCCAGGCAGCGGAACACAGGAGGAACAGGGCCCCAGCCCCAGGCCCGCAGAACGCCTAACCAGTTTCATAATTTTAAACAGAGGGATGTAGACTATGATGCTCTTATTTTAGAACAGCTTCAGAAGAAATAGGAGGAGATGCCTGAGGGCATCCCTGGATGCCCTGAAAAGCAGGGCAAAAAAGGAGGAAGGTATGGCACTGAGCAATTCCCAATATAACGCCATTATGCGGGACTACGAAAGACGCCAGATTGATAACCGCCATAGCCAGGAGCAGCGGGTAGAAGAAATTTATCAGAGGATTCCTGCTGTTCGGGAGATAGACCATACGGTAGGATTAAAGGCAGTGGAGCGGGCCAGACAGCTTCTGGGAGGCGATATTGCTGCCAGGGAGCGGCTTAAGAGGGAGATTGCCGAGCTTGGCGAACAGAGAACGGCCCTTCTCACCGCTTATGGCTATCCGGAAAATTATCTGGAAATGAGCTATACCTGTGGGGACTGCAAAGACACAGGATACATAGAGGGGAAAAAATGCCACTGCTTTAAGCGGGCCCAGATGAAACTTCTCTATGCACAATCCAATATTGACCAGATTGTAAAAAAAGAAAACTTTTCCACGTTTTCCTATGATTGCTTTGATGACCGCCAGGTTATCCCGGAAGTGGGGATGACAGCTGCTCAATATATGAAGGGAGTAGCAGAGCAGTGCTTCCGCTTTGCCCGGGAGCTGGGCAAAAAAGGAGGAAATATTTTGTTTACCGGAAATACCGGCGTAGGCAAAACCTTTTTAACCAACTGTATTGCCAAGGAAGCTATGGATTCCTATTATTCTGTCCTGTATCTGTCTGCCAACGATCTGTTTGAGGTATTTTCAAAGAACCGTTTTGAATCCCGCAGTGAGGAAGAGATTCGGGATACTTACCAGTCCATACTAGAGTGTGATCTGTTGATTATTGACGACCTGGGGACAGAGATTAACAACAGCTTTACTTCCTCCCAGCTTTTCTACTGCATTAACGACAGGCTGGCAAGCAGCCGTTCCACGATTATTTCCACTAATTTGTCTGTGAATATGCTGCGGGATAATTATACGGACAGAGTTACCTCACGGATTATCAGCGGTTACCGGATCATCCCGTTATATGGAGAAGATTTACGCCGGAGAAAGCTCCTTGGGGGTTGACTATTCCCCTGGAGGATGTTATAAATGAAGTGCCTGTTATTATATGAACTTATAACCTGTCAAATATATCGCAGTAAGCTGACGGGGTATCAAATTTGCAGCGCAGCAAGCCGTGGGGACCTGACCCTGCGGGCAGTTGCCATCACACAAATAAATGGAGGATGAAATGCTGTACCAAGAGAAGATTATTGAGACCATTCCGGTGGGGCCGTTGGGATTGATTCCTTTAAAAAGCTGCTCAGAGTTGGGAAAAAAGGTTGATAAGTATCTGGTAGACTGGAGAAGAGAGCGGGAAAGCGAGCACAAGCACACCATTGCATTTGCTGGTTACCAGAGAGACTCTTACATTATAGGAGCCCAGACTCCAAGATTTGGTTCCGGCGAAGGCAAGGGAACTTTAGAGGCGTCTGTCCGTGGGGATGATTTGTATCTGATGGTGGATGTATGTAACTACAGCCTTACCTATTCCTTGTGCGGGGAGACCAATCATATGTCTCCGGATGATCATTTTCAGGATTTAAAGCGCGTAATCGCTGCTGCTGCCGGAAAGGCGCGGAGGATCAATGTGATTATGCCGTTCCTCTACGAAAGCCGCCAGCATAAGCGCTCCAGCAGAGAATCTCTGGACTGTGCATTGGCTCTTCAGGAGCTGGCTCACATGGGAGTGGAGAATATTATTACCTTTGATGCCCATGATCCCAGAGTGCAGAATGCGATTCCTTTCAGAGGCTTTGAAACCGTACAGCCTATTTATCAGTTTATCAAACATTTGTTAAAGCACGAAACCAACCTGGAGATTGACAGCGATCACATGATGGTCATCAGTCCTGACGAGGGCGGAATGAACCGGGCGGTTTACTTTGCAAATGTTCTGGGACTGGATATGGGGATGTTTTATAAACGCAGAGACTATACCAAGATTGTAAATGGCCGCAACCCGATTGTTGCCCATGAATTTTTAGGAAGCAGCGTAGAGGGCAAGGATGTTTTAATCATTGACGATATGATTTCCTCCGGTGAGAGTATGCTGGACGTTGCAAAAGAACTAAAGGAACGAAAGGCAAGGAAGGTATTTATCTGTGCTACCTTCGGGCTGTTCACCAACGGACTGGATAAGTTTGACGAGTATTACGAGAAAGGCCTGATTGACAGGATCCTTACCACCAACCTGGTATATCAGACAGAGGAGCTGCTTAACAGACCTTACTATATTGATGTGGATATGAGCAAATATATTGCGCTGATTATTGATAATCTAAATCATGATGCATCTTTAAGCGATCTGTTGAATCCTACTGGGCGGATTAATAGGTTGTTGAATCAGTACAGAAGTAAATAAAAATAAAAAGGGAATGTGGCAAAATGAAACCAGAGACTTTCTGTTTCGTTTTATCACATTCCCTTTTTGTAAAAGCGGCCCCGTATCTTCCTCTAAAAATCTTAAGAAAAGTTTAGGTTGTAGTTTCTGCGGATATTATATAAAATAGAGGTTACCATGCAAACTATTCCTATAGCCCACAAAGGAAGCCAAATAAATTATGAAAAAATTTTTTCTCAGAACCATCATCTTGCTGCTGATATTCATATCAGCAGTAGCCGGATATTTTATATGGATAAGAAACCACAATTTGTCAGACGGCAGCCGGCGCGTCTATACCGTCATTCAGGAAAGCACGTTTCCGGTTATGTATATGGAGATGTACGGCGAAAAAATGAATTGCCTCCATGGATATTCCCAGGACATGAGGGAGGCAGTTATGCGGGATACTCTGACCATTCTTCCGGAAGACAGACGGCTTCCTATCCTTTTAGAGGACTATGACGGAAGCATTACCGGCATTTATTACGAGATCCGGAGTTTGGATTTAGATCGGCTGGTAGAACGTACCCAGATAGAAACATGGACAGAAACCGAAAACGGTATCCGGGCAGAACTGCCCATTCAGAATCTTTTAGCCAAAGATCAGGAATACCTTCTGAGCCTGTCTGTTACTACCTCAGAAAACGGAACCATCGGTTATTACACCAGGATTAAGTGGACCGATAATACCAATATCCAGGCTATGATTGATCTGGCAAAAACTTTTTCCAGCAAAACCTTTAATTACCAGGAGGCCGCACAGCTTACCATGTACCTGGAGCCTGATGCCACAGCGGACAACAGCAATCTGGGAGAGGTTAGTATCAACTGCAGTTTTTCCCAGATTACCTGGGGCGGCCTGGATGTGGAGCTGGGAAGCCGGATAGAGGTTTCTTTAAAAGAGCTGGACGGCATTATGGGACAGATAGAGCTCCAGTATCTGGCAACCCGTCAGACAGAAGACGGCCGGACCGAAACCTATGAGGTAACCGACGACTTTACCCTGAAATGGAATGAGCAGAGAATCTATATGATGGATTTTGACCGCCGGGTGAATGAGATTTTTACCGGAAACCGGGACTGCCTTTCCGGGAAGCGGATCCTCCTTGGAATTACCGCAGACGACAAGGTAAGCGCCAAGTCCAGCCCAAACGGAAAACAAATTGGATTTAGAACCAACCGGGATTTGTGGCTTTACGATCAGGACAATAGAGACCTGGTAAGTATATTTTCCTTCCGGAGTCAGGAAAACAGTTCAAAAATGGAGTATGACCAGCACGATGTAAAAATTCTCCAGGTGTCTGACAACGGAGATGTGGATTTTCTGGTTTACGGGTATATGAACCGGGGACGCCGGGAGGGGCAGGTGGGAATCGGCTTATATCACTATTCAGATGCTGACAGCGCTTTAGAGGAAAGATTTTTTGCCCCCTTTATTACTACCTATGAGGATTTGAGGCTGGATTTAGATAAGCTGTGCTACCAATCCCAGGGAGGAATGTTGTATTTAATGCAGGACCATGCAGTGTACGGCATCGATTTAAATAGCAGCGAGTATATTATTCTGGCAGATTCCCTGGAAGAGGGGGCTTATGCAGTAAGTCAGGACGGCCGTCATTTTGCCTGGCAGGATGGCCATAAGAAACACGAAGCAGTCTCTGTCAGCCTGATGGATTTAGAAACTGGGGTGAAGCAGACTATTTCTGCACCGGAAGGAGATTATATCCGGAGCCTTGGCTTTGTAGGCGGAGATTTCCTGTATGGTTTGGCCCGCCAAGGCAGCCGCTGGGTAGTCAACAACCGGTTGGAAGAGATTCCCATGTATGCTCTGGAGGTTTTGGGGGAGGACTCTCAGATACTGACCCGGTATGAAAAGGAAGGGTATTATATTTCCGGGGTATCGGTGGAGGACAGCCGGATCCATTTAAAGCGTATTGTCCAGGAATTGGGAAATTCTTATATTATGGTAGATAAGGATACAATTGTCTGCAATGCGGAGATAGAAAATACAGAATTGGAAGGGATTGGCTGGTATGCCTCTTCTGACAAAGAAAAGGTTTATTTTGTTCAGCTGAGCTTTGACATCAAGGCAAGCCAGGATATAGACCTGTCCGGTCCAAGAAAGGTATCCTATGACCAGTCTTTAGACTTGGGACTGGTTGCCAATACGCCCTTTACCAGAATGACCTTTTACGCATACGGAAACGGCAGGCTGAGGGGAATCACCCAGGACTTTAAAACAGCTGTGGAGCTGGCTTATGAGGATATGGGACTGGTAACGGATGAGGATCAGAATATATTGTGGAACCGGGTAAACCGGGGAAATACAAAAAATATCCGGGACCCTCAAAACGTTGCTTATCGGATTACCCAGAATCTGGATGATTTTACAGAGAGCAAAGAATTTCCCGACGGAACGATAATGCTGGATGCAAAAGGCCTGGCTATGAACCAGATCCTGTACTTTGTGGATCAGGGCTGTCCGGTAATTGCCTACACCGGAGAGAAGAAATACCTTTTTATTTCCGGATTCGACCAGTATAACGTAACCTTATACCAGCCGGGGACAGGGGAATCCTGGAAAATGGGATTAAATGATGCCTCGGCATATTTCCAAAATTTGCAAAATGACTTTGTGTGCGGCATTATCAGCCAGTAAAATCCGCGTCCGTGAACTGTTACTAAATAGTAGATAAAAAAACGCGATTCTCTTTACAAGTCGGATTTTTATGATATAATCTATAATGCATAATTGTAATATTAATAAATTTGCAATAATATCTTTCGCTTTGTAATAAATGGGAACGATGAAGGGGTTAGGAGAGTTAGGATGGAACAGTATATCATGGAGGGCGGTAATCCTCTGGTAGGTGAAGTCACCATCGGAGGTGCAAAAAACGCTGCTTTAGGAATTCTGACCGCGGCAATCATGACTGACGATGACGTACTGATAGAGAATCTTCCGGATGTCCGTGACATAAATGTCATGCTGGAGGCAATTGAAGAGATTGGAGCGACAGTAAATCGCGTTGACCGCCATATGGTGAAGATCAATGCATCAAGTATTAACGAAATTTCTGTAGACGACGAGTATATCCGGAAAATCCGGGCTTCTTATTACTTTATGCAGCGCCCAGGTGCCCTTACCAGGGGGATGCAACATTGGCAGCCGCCCTATCGATCAGCATTTAAAGGGCTTTCGGGCGTTGGGAGCGGACGTAAAAATTGAGAGCGGAGCTGTCCGGGTTCATACTGATAATTTGAAAGGCAGTCACATTTATCTGGATGTGGTTTCTGTAGGCGCTACCATTAACATTATGATGGCGGCAGCCCTGGCAGAAGGAATGACTATTTTAGAAAATGTGGCCAAGGAGCCCCACGTAGTTGATGTAGCCAACTTTTTAAACAGTATGGGTGCCAATATTAAAGGCGCCGGTACAGATACCATCCGTATTCGGGGAGTAAAGCGGCTTCACGGTACGGAATATTCCATTATCCCGGATCAGATTGAGGCGGGAACCTTTATGTGCGCTGCCGCTATTACCCGGGGAGATATTATGGTTAAAAATGTAATCCCCAAGCATTTGGAGGCCATTACAGCTAAGCTTTTGGAGGCGGGGTGTGAGGTTTCTGAGTTTGACGATGCTGTCCGGGTGGTGGGAAAGCCGGTTCAGCGCCATACAGATATCAAGACCCTTCCTTATCCCGGGTTTCCTACGGACATGCAGCCGCAGATGGCAGTGGTTCTGGCTTTGGCAGAGGGAACCAGCATGGTGACAGAGAGTATTTTTGAGAATCGTTTTAAATATGTGGATGAGCTGACCCGCATGGGAGGAAATATTAAAGTAGAGGGCAGTGTAGCGGTAATTGACGGGGTAAAAAGGCTGACCGGCGCTCATCTCAATGCGCCGGATCTCAGGGCAGGCGCTGCTTTGGTGCTGGCAGGGCTGGCAGCCCAGGGGACGACAGAGATAGATGAGATCGGCTATATCCAGAGAGGCTATGAAAGATTTGAGGAAAAGCTTCAGGGATTGGGAGCAGAAATTAAAAAAGTCAGCTGTGAAAATGAAGTCCGGAAATTTCGTTTAAAGATAGTCTGATACTTGACAGTAAGAGGAAAATGCTGTATAGTAAAATTGCTTTAAAAATTGAAGAGTTCGTAAATATCCCTTATTCAGAGTGATGGAGGTATAAAGGACCTGTGAAGTCACGGCAACCCCGGTTGTGCGCTTTAAGCGCCAGGGCAGGAAGGTGCCAACCTGAGCGAGGAGCTGACGGTTTTATGAAACCGTAGCCAGTCGAGCAATAAGAGGATTTGATGATAACAATCTCAAGTCCGCATTGCTGCGGACTTTTCTTTTACGGAGAATCCGAAAAATGCCTGAGAGACAGGCTTTGCCGGATTTTCCGGGAACTGTTGGCAAGACGTTACTTTGCACAAGGAGGATAACATGGAAAGACGCTTATTTACTTCAGAATCTGTAACCGAAGGACATCCGGACAAAATGTGTGATGCCATTTCCGATGCCGTTTTAGACGCTCTTATGAAGCAGGATCCCATGAGCCGGGTTGCCTGCGAGACCGCCATTACTACCGGACTGGTTTTGGTAATGGGTGAGATTACTACTAACGCTTATGTAGATATTCAGAAACTGGTTCGGGAAACCATTCGGGAGATTGGTTATGACCGCGCCAAATACGGTTTTGACTGCGATACCTGCGGCGTGATTACTGCCATTGACGAGCAGTCTGCAGACATTGCTTTGGGCGTGGATAAGGCATTAGAGGCCAAGGAAAAGACTATGTCTGACAGTGAGATTGACGCTATCGGCGCGGGAGATCAGGGAATGATGTTCGGCTATGCCACCAGCGAAACAGAGGAATATATGCCATACCCCATTGCCCTGGCCCATAAACTGACCCGGCAGTTAACTAAGGTGAGAAAGGATGGAACCTTAAAGTATCTGCGCCCTGACGGGAAAAGCCAGGTAACGGTAGAGTATGATGAGGAAGGAAAACCGGTTCGCCTGGACGCAGTGGTCCTTTCCACCCAGCATGACGAAGCGGTAAGCCAGGAGCAGATCCACGCAGATGTGAAAAAATATGTATTTGATCCGGTTCTGCCAAAGGAAATGATAGATGACAAGACAAAATTCTTTATTAATCCTACCGGCCGTTTTGTTATCGGCGGCCCCCACGGCGACAGCGGTGTAACAGGCCGTAAGATTATTGTGGATACTTACGGCGGATATGCCCGCCACGGCGGCGGCGCTTTTTCCGGAAAGGACTGCACCAAGGTAGACCGTTCCGCAGCTTATGCCGCACGCTACGTTGCCAAAAATATTGTGGCAGCAGGACTGGCGGATAAGTGTGAGATTCAGCTTTCCTATGCCATCGGTGTGGCTCACCCCACCTCCGTTATGGTGGATACCTTTGGAACCGGAAAGGTAAGCGATGAGAAGCTGGTTGATATTGTAAGAGAAAATTTTGATTTGCGTCCCGCAGGCATTATTAAGATGTTGGATCTGCGCCGTCCTATTTACAGGCAGACCGCAGCTTACGGCCATTTCGGAAGAAACGATCTGGATCTTCCCTGGGAGAAGCTGGACAGAATTGAGACTTTAAAGAAATACTTATAAAATAGAAAAGATAAAGGTAATTTGAAGGATGTCAGAGGAAATTATTTTAAAAACACCGGTTGCTCCCATCACGGTAACCCTTATCCGCTCCTCCAGGCGCACCATAAGCCTGGAAGTGGGGCCTTCCGGACAGGTGGTACTCCGTGCACCAAAGAGAGCGCCTAAAAAGATGCTTCAGTCCTTTCTGGAAGAACGAAAGGATTGGATTGCAGAGAAGTATCAGCTTATGGAGCAGCTTCGCAGGGAAGAAGCAGAAAGAGGCCCAAAAGACTATGAGCTGGATCCGGAAAAGAAAAGCTTATACCGGCGCCAGGCCGGAAAGGTTCTTGCCGCCCGAACTGCTTACTATGCAGAGCAGATGCAGGTGGATTACGGCCGGATTACAATTAAGGAAACGAAAACCCGCTGGGGAAGCTGCAGCGGAAAGGGAAATTTAAACTTTCATTGGAAGCTGATTTTAATGCCGCCGGAAGTTCTGGATTATGTGGTGGTTCATGAGCTGGCCCACCGAAAAGAGATGAATCATTCGGAACGGTTTTGGAGGATTGTAGGCAGCTTTTTGCCTGACTATAAGGAATGTAGAAAGTGGCTTAGAGAAAATGGCCGAAAAGTGTAAACAGCCGGGCCAGCGGAACACATCGATTTCCCTGGCCCGGAATGCCAGACTGATCAGGAGGTGTTTCTCCGGGGCGTATAAATGCCTTCTTGACAAAGACTGTACCTGGTAGTATAATAGCCCAAACATTTATACAAGACTTATAAATTATAAGGTATTATAGAGCGATAGGATTCGGAGATATTCAAGGATGAATACGGGGCCTTGGTCTATTTTCGAATTTTTTATTGCCTTTAATTCGGGCCTGGATATTTTGTGTTAATTCACTCTTTGAGAGTAAATTATAAAATATTATATTATTTTAAGAAAAGGAGAAAACAAATGAGAAAGAAATTGGCAGGAGCCGCACTTCTCTGCGCTGCAATGCTTTCCTTAGCAGCCTGTGGAGGCTCTAATGGGGGAGCTGATTCTACCGCTGCACCGGCAGGTACTGAAGCTGCGGGAGCAGACGTTACCACACCGGCAGACACTGTGGCAGGAGCTAAGGTTGTCCGTGTGGCGGCAGTAGATCCTCAGGTTGCTCTGGATCCCCAGCAGTACACCTACAGTATTGTTATGAAGATTACGGATAATATTTCCGAGGCGCTGTTTACTACCCAGTCAGACGGAACGGTAACACCGACTTTGTTAACCGGTATGCCGGAGATTTCCGAGGATCAGCTGACCTACACTTTTGAACTGCTTCCCGATGTAAAATTCCACAACGGAGAGGTATTAAAGTCATCTGATGTTAAGTATTCTTATGAGCGCCTGATTAAGCTGGCTAAAATGGGCAATCTGCTTCAGAATGTAGTAGGCTATGAGGAAATGAATTCCGGCGCAGCCGATGAACTGGCTGGTTTTGAGATCATTGACGACACTCACTTTACCATTACCCTTACCAAGCCTTATGCGCCCTTTACCTCTGTATTATCCACCGCTTACACTGCTATCTATCCTCAGGCGGCATGTGAAGAGGCTGGCGATACCTGGGGGATGCAGGTTCTTTACGGCACCGGTCCTTTCAAGCTGGACAGCTACACTACCAGCGTTGGAGCAACTCTTTCCAGATTTGATGATTATCACGGAGGAGCAGTGAAGCTGGACGGTGTGGATTACAAGTTTATTGAGGATGTAAACACCCAGGTTCTGGAATATCAGAAAGGCAATGTGGATTATGTGGACGTAGACCCGTCTATCTATCCGGTATATTCAAGCAATCCGGATCTGGCGGATCAGATGCATGGCTTCCAGCCTACCGGCAACTACAGCTTAACGGTAAACTGCAAGACTTTCCCGGACGCAAAGGTAAGGGAAGCCATTGCCTTATCTGTTGACCGGGCGGCTGTCTGCGAGAGTATCCTTCATGGAACCGCTACTGTTCCCACCTCTTATATTCCTGCAGGAATTATCGGCCATGACTCCTCCTTACCAGAGTTTGAGTACAATCCGGAGAGAGCAAAACAGCTTCTGGCCGAAGCAGGCTATGCAGACGGCATTGACTTAAGAGTAACCGTTAACACCAAATACCAGGGGAATGTTGCCATTGCCACCGCATTCCAGCAGCAGGCCAAGGCAGCCGGTATCAATGTAGAGGTTGAGCAGGTTGACTCTGCAGCCTGGTCTGATATGAAGCTAAACGGCGGCGTTGACTGCGGAATCTCAAACTGGTACGTTGACTACTCGGATCCGGAGAGCATGCTGTATCCCATGAGCAAGACCGATACCAATTCCAGCTTCTGGCACAATGCCGAGTATGAACAGCTGATGCTGGACGGAATTGCAACCACTGATACTGCCAAGCGCCAGGAGATCTATGCCAAGGCAGAACATATTATGACCAGAGAAGACTGGGCAACCACCCCTCTGTATAACGAAACCAAGTTCTACCTGTTAAATCCTGCTATCACCGGCTTTGAGATGGATGCTACTTTCCGTATGTTCTGGAAGGATGCGGATATCCAGTAATAAGCCCGGAACATTCAGGAATTATTATTCAGGAAAAGATGGGGCTGCATGTGCTTTGTTTTTAAGGTACGGCAGCCCCTTTTTTCTAAACATGCCAAAGTATGCAGGATAGGAGGTATGTATGCTTTCATATACGGTGAAACGTTTAGCACAAACCATATTCGTATTAGTGGGAATTAGCCTGATTACTTTCGTATTGCTTCAGGTGGTTCCCGGAGATCCGGTAGCATTAATGCTGGAAAAGAGGGCGGATCCGGAAACCATAGCCAAGGTCCGGGCCGAGCTGGGGTTAGATTTGCCCTACCACATTCAATATATTAATTTCTTAAAGAACGCTGTCCGCCTGGATTTCGGAACTTCTTATTTTACCAAAGAAGTGGTTTCGGACGCTCTAATCCGCTGCTTTAAGGTAACCTTAAAGCTGGCCTGCATGTCCTTTGTGTTTGCGGCGGCGGTGGGAATCCCCTGCGGTATTTTCTCAGCGATTAAAAGAGGAAAAGGAATTGACACGGTAGTAATGGTACTGGCCATTGTAGGAGTGTCCGCACCGGCTTTTTGGGTTGCGATTATTTTACAGATCATATTCGGTTTAAAGCTGGATATTCTTCCTATTTCCGGATTTGACGGTATTTCGTCTTACATTCTTCCCAGTGCTGCGCTGGGAGCCAGATATGCAGGAAGCATGGCCAGGATTACCCGAACCAGTATGCTGGAGGTTATGGGCCAGGATTACATCCGGACCGCGCGGGCAAAGGGATCCGGAAAGTGGGCGATTACCATGAAGCATGCCCTGAAAAATGCAATGATTCCCATTGTAACGTTAGTCGGTACAGATTTTGGCTACATGCTGACCGGTTCCATGCTGATTGAAAAGGTATTTTCCATCCCTGGAATCGGGAAGCTGGCAGTGGATGCCATGTCCAACCGGGATCTGCCTCTTCTGGAGGGGACGGTTATGTATATCGCGTTTATTTTCGTAATTGTGAACCTGATTGTAGACTTATCCTATGCATTCCTGGATCCGAGAATCAGGTATGGGAAAGGAGCTGCATAATGGGATTTTTTAATAAACAAAAGAAATTTGAGCAGGAAGTTATGGAAAACGGGATGCAGTATTCCAGCTTCTATGGCGACAGTTTTAAGCGGTTAAAGAAAAACAAAATGGCAATGTTCTGTTCCGCAATTCTGGTGGCGTTGGTGTTTATCGCAATTTTTGCGCCTCTCATTGCCCCTTATGATCCTACCTTCCAGGATTATACGGCAGTGCTGGCAGAACCAAGCCTGGCTCATCCTTTCGGAACAGATGAGTACGGGAGAGACATTTTATCCCGGATCATTTACGGTTCCAGAGTATCCATCAGCATCGGCATTGTTGCCCAGATAGTTGCCTCTGTGGTAGGAGTTACCCTGGGCTCCTTAGCCGGTTACTATGGCGGGGCGGTAGATAACGTAATTTCCAGAATTATGGAGATCTTCCAGGCATTTCCGGATTTGATTTTTGCTATGGCAATTATGACCTTTATGGGAAAAGGAGTGTTAAACCTCTTTATTGCCCTGGGGCTTCTGACCTGGGTCAGGACGGCCCGTATGATCCGGGGCTCAGTGATGCAGCTAAAGGAAAAGGAATATATTGAGGCCAGCCGCGCCTGCGGCGCATCCACCTACTGGATTATCATGAAGGGACTGATTCCCAACTGCCTTTCCACCATTATTGTCCTGGTAACCCTTGGTATTCCCAATGCAATTATGTACGAGGCATCTTTAAGCTTTTTGGGAATCGGTATCCAGCCGCCTACTCCCTCCTGGGGAAATATGATCAGCGCGGCTCAGACGTTTATCAGCTACCGGCCGGTTTACAGCATTACCCCCGGTATTGCTATTATGATTACAGTAATTGCGTTTAATATTTTTGGCGACGGATTAAGGGATGCCCTTGATCCAAAACTGAAAACCTGATGGAGGCAGTGGATATGGCAGAGAAAATATTGGAAGTTAAAAATTTAAAGACCTATTTCCGCACCGACGCAGGACTTACCAAGGCGGTAAACGACGTGTCTTTCTCCGTTGAGAGAGGAAAAACCCTGGGGATTGTAGGAGAGTCCGGCTGCGGAAAAAGTATTACCTCCCTGTCTATTATGGGCCTGGTAGAGACTCCTCCCGGAGTAATTGCCGGCGGTGAGATTATCCTGGACGGACAGGATTTGCTGAAGAAAACTGACGATGAAATGCGGGCCATTCGGGGAAAGAAAATTGCTATGATTTTCCAAGAGCCTATGACCTCCTTAAACCCGGTATTTACCATCGGGCAGCAGCTTGTGGAAGCGCTGATGCTTCACGAGAAGATAACCAAGCAGCAGGCAAAGGAGAAGGCTGTTGAAATGCTGAAGCTGGTAAGGATTCCTCTGGCAGAGAAGCGCTTTAACGAGTATCCTCATCAGCTGTCCGGCGGTATGCGGCAGAGAGTTATGATTGCCATGGCCCTGTGCTGCGATCCGGAGCTTCTGATTTGTGATGAACCAACCACGGCTCTGGACGTTACCATTCAGGCCCAGATCCTGGAGCTGATTAATGAGCTAAAGGAAAAGACCGGAGCTTCTGTTATGATGATTACCCACGATTTGGGGGTGATTGCCGAGGTTGCGGATGATGTGATGGTTATGTACGCCGGAAAGGTGGTGGAGCATGCTACCTGCGACCAGATTTTTGACAAGCCCATGCATCCCTATACTTATGGCCTGATGAATTGCATCCCGAAACTGGACGGGGATGACACAAAGGAATTAAGCGTTATTGAAGGAATGGTGCCCAGCTTTGATGATATGCCCAAAGGCTGCGCTTTCTGCCCCAGATGTCCGGAAGCGATGGATATCTGCAGGGAGAAGATGCCCAAACTTGCCTGGACAGAGGGGCGGGAGGTGCGCTGCTTTAAATATACGGAAGAATGGGAGGAGAATGTGGAATGAGTGAAGTGATGAATCAGGCCCCTCTGCTGGAGGTCCGCAATTTAAGGAAACTGTTTCAGGCCAAATCCTCCTTCTTTGCAAAGGAAAAGACCTTTATCAAAGCAGTCGATGACGTATCCTTTACCTTGATGCCCCAGGAGACCTTGGGGGTGGTAGGAGAATCCGGCTGCGGCAAGTCCACGATGGGACGATCTGTCCTCAGGCTGATCCAGCCTACTTCAGGGGAGATTTTCTACAAGGGACAGGATTTTATGAAAGCCAGCGGCAATGAGCTGCGTAAAATGCGGGCGGACATGCAGATTATTTTTCAGGATCCTTATGCGTCCTTAAACCCCAGAATGACCATTGGCGAGGTTATCACCGAGCCCTTAAATATTCAGAAGAGGTATGCCAGCAAGGAGGAAGCCAGGGAGCAGGTATTAAAAGTAATGGAAGTGGTTGGGCTGAATCCCAAATATTATAACCGCTATCCTCATGAGTTTTCCGGAGGACAGCGTCAGAGAATCGGCATTGCCCGTGCAATTGTGTTAAAACCGTCACTGGTGGTTTGTGACGAGCCGGTTTCTGCACTGGACGTCTCGATTCAGTCCCAGGTATTAAATCTGCTGCGCCGGCTTCAGTCCTCTATGGGAATGGCATATATTTTTATTTCTCATAACTTAAGCGTTATCAAACACATTTCCGACCGCGTTATGGTAATGTATCTGGGTCATGTGGTGGAGATGGGGGAAAAGAAGGACTTGTTTGACAATCCCAGCCATCCTTATACCCAGGCGCTGCTGTCTGCAATCCCCATGCCGGAGCGCCACAGCACCAGAAAGAAAATCATCCTGCAGGGAGATCTTCCCAGCCCGGCAAATCCGCCGTCAGGATGTATTTTCCACACCCGCTGCTTTATGGCTCAGGACATTTGCTCCACCCAGTCTCCGGAATTAAAGGATTTGGGGAACGGCCATATGTGTGCGTGTCACTTTTGCGGACAGTGTAAAGAGACGCAGTAATACCCGATGAAGCAGACCCTGCCCACTTGGGCAGACTTTATGTCAGGAAAGAGGAAAATATAAGATGAAAATTACGGATATAAAAACACACATCATGCAGGTGCCTCTGGTACGTCCCTTCCGGATTTCCCTTGGAGTGATTACCCATGCGGTAAGCTGTCTGGTTGAAATGGAGACAGACGCGGGAATTACCGGATACGGAGAAGGCTCTCCGGGTCCCCTGATTACCGGCGAGAATCTGGGGGGCACGGTAGAAAGCATCCGGGTATTGAGAGAAAAGCTGATTGGCATGGACCCCAGAGATATTGAAGGGGTTTATACGGTGATGAACCGCTCCATTGCTTATGCAGGCGCAGCCAAAGCGGCCATAGATATTGCCTGCCACGACATTATAGGGAAAGCGTGCGGGATGCCCTTATATAAGGTTCTGGGGGGATTAAACAATTCTATTGAGACAGATATGACGGTAGGCATTGATGAGCCAAAAGTCATGGCTGCCAGAGCCAAAGCCCATGTGGAAGCCGGATTTAATGTGATTAAGACAAAAGTGGGGGCCGGTATTGCCGATGACCTGGCCAGAGTAAAGGCTATCCGGGAGGCGGTAGGAGGAGACGTAAAGATCCGTCTGGACGCCAATCAGGGCTGGCATGCCAAGGAGGCTGTGGCCCTTTTGGATCGCCTTAATGAATACGATATCGAATTGGTAGAGCAGCCGGTTCCCAGATATGATTTTGAGGGCTTAAAATATGTAACTGCCCACAGCAGCGTGCCGGTAATGGCAGACGAAAGCTGCTGGGATTCCAAGGACGCTTTGAAGCTGGTTTCTGAGCGGGCAGTGGATTACATCAATATTAAGCTGATGAAGTGCGGCGGCTTGTATGAAGCAAAGAAGATTGTGAATATTGCGGAAGCTGCCGGAGTAGAAGTAATGCTGGGCTGTATGGCGGAGGAAAGCGGAATTGCCATCAATGCCGCCGCCGCTCTGGGCGCTGCCTTAAAGAACATTACCAGGGCAGATTTAGACGCCAGCTTCTCTTTATCCCAATTGCCTTATGAAGGCGGGTTTACCATTGAAAATACCAGAAACCTGATTCTTTCCGAGGAACCGGGTCTGGGACTGAAAAGGCTTAGGGAGGAAATGCTCCAGTGAAAAAACTGACTGCCGACGGATTAAAGCAACTTGAAGAATTAACAGAAAAAATCATGGAGGACTCCGGGGCAAGAGGGATCGCCATTGGCATCGTAAATGCAAAAGGGGAAATCCAGTATGAGAAGTACTTCGGATGGCGGGACGCAGAAAAGAAGCTGCCTATTAACCGGGATACGGTTTTTGGTATGGCATCAGTAACCAAGTCTATTACTTCTCTGGCGATTATGCAGATGCAGATGGAAGGGATCCTGTCTGTGGAGGATCCGGTCAGGGACTATATCCCGGAGTTTTCCAATAAAGGTCAGAAAGAACTGGTGCGGATTTGGCATCTGCTATGCCACAGCGGAGGATTTTTCCCCCTGTCCCGTATTGTGGTAGACAAAACTGCACAGGAAATGGGAATTGAGGACAGTCTGGCTCAGGAACTGATTTACCGGGATGACTTTGCAGACGAAGGCGTCCGCCGGGTAGCAGGCCGCCTAGATAACCAGACCCGGTTTACCGGAAGGCCCGGCCAGCGATTAAGCTACTGCAACGATGGTTTTGGACTGCTGTCCGACATTGTACGCCGCCATTCAGACTGCCGGAGCTTTGCGGAATATCTGGACAAACACATTTTAAAACCGTTGGATATGACCCGCAGCAACATCAGCTTTATCAGGAACAGCCTGGATGAAAACGCTTCGGTTCTTTATACCAAAGAAAACGGCAAATGGAGAGCCGACAAGGATTTTCAGAACAACGCCTTTGTTCTTCACGGCGGCGGCGGGCTGAAATCCACCCTGGGAGATATGATGAAATATGCGGTTATGTATTTAAATCAGGGTATGGGACAAAACGGAACCAGGATTATTGACAAATACTCCATTGAGGAAATGTGTAAACCGCGCCAGGTGATGAAGCCGGGGGTGTACTATGGCTATGGGCTGGAATCCAGCCAGATGGGGGATATTACGGTTATAGAGCACGGAGGAAGCCTGCCTGGCGTTTCTTCCAACTTTGCCTTTGCTCCCCAGGCGGAAGCAGGGGTGGTAGTGCTGTGTAATACCATGGACGTCCCGGCTTACGCCATCTCCGAAGCTGCTATGCGGCTGTGCTGCGGCCTTCCTGTTGAAAATAAGAGGCCGGACCATCAGAAACGCTGCTGGACCGGGGAAGAAAAGGAGCAGATAACGGGAACCTATGTTTCGGGTGAAGGCGATACCTTTACCATAAGGGAGGATAAGGATGGAGAACTGCTTCTTACCCTTAACGGAACAGAGACAAAAGTTATGTCCATTGCTCCTTGGCAGGGTTGTATCTGCAAGAAGTATACAGACGTCTATCTGACAGTATTCCGGGATGAAAACCAAAAAGTATTCTGTGCTCAGTGTGGCAGCCGCATTTTTCCAAAGACCATGTCTGAGGAAGAATGGGACAAAGTAAGACTTTAGAGCTGCCAAAATAAAATGATTTATACAGGGGATGAGGTAAAATGAGAGAAAGGCCAATGGCTTCATTTTGCCCCATCCCCTTGTGTACACTTATCAAAGCTGTCTGCCGGTGCTTGCGGCTGTCCGCCATTTGTGGTATACTGCCCATATAATGCGCTTAGTGTGCCGTGGGCCTGGTTGATTTTCTGTGGCAGACAAAGAGGAGCGCTTCGGAGGCGTCATGTCGGAGTTAGAAAGTAAATTGGCTATAAAGGTTGAAAATATAACCAAAATATATAAATTATATGACAAGCCCATTGACAGGCTGAAAGAGTCCTTAAGTCCTGGAAAAAAAGAGTACCATAAGGATTTCTATGCCTTAAATGAGCTTTCTTTTCATGTGGAGAAAGGACAAACCGTTGGAATTATCGGCACCAATGGTTCCGGCAAATCCACCATTTTAAAAATCATTACCGGAGTTTTAACCCCCACCACCGGACAGGTAGAGGTAAACGGCAAAATTTCCGCACTGTTAGAGCTGGGGGCCGGATTTAATATGGATTATACCGGGATTGAAAATATTTACATGAATGGCACCATGATGGGCTATTCTAAAAAGGAGATGGACGAGAAACTCCAGGATATCCTGGAATTTGCGGAGATTGGAGATTTTGTCTACCAGCCGGTAAAAACCTATTCCAGCGGCATGTTTGTCCGGCTGGCTTTTGCTTTGGCTATCAACGTGGAGCCGGAGATTTTGATTGTAGACGAGGCCCTTTCTGTAGGCGATGTGTTTTTTCAATCCAAATGCTACCGCCGCATGGAGGAAATCCGCCAAAGGGGAACCACCATTCTCATGGTTACTCACGATATGGGAAGCATTATCAAGTACTGCGATAAAGTAGTCCTGCTGAACAAAGGGAATTTTGTGGCCGAGGGAAGCGCCGGTCATATGGTGGATTTATATAAGAAAATTCTGGCGGGCCAGATGGAATCCCTGGATGCAGAGCTGGCGGAGGAGAAGGATGGAGCCGCCGGGAACAACGGCCGGACTGACCTGGAAATGACGGATTTTTCGGCAGACGCTTCTCTCATGAAAACCAAACTTACCATCAACGCCAACCGTACCGAGTACGGCGACGGCCGGGCAGAGATTTATGATCTGGGACTGTTTGACGGGCGGGGGAATTTAACCAATCTTCTGATAAAGGGCGAAATGTTTACCATCCGGGAATGTATCCGCTTTCATGCAGACATTGAGACCCCCATTTTTACCTATACCATTAAGGACAAAAAGGGTACAGATTTAACCGGAACCAATACCATGTTTGAGGGGACGGACATCCGCCCGGTAAAAAGCGGAGTTGAA
>Ga0137306_101409_pt1 | contig 24717 bp, 32 predicted proteins | sample Inofroosms_March_FD_97187 | JGI IMG/M metagenome (GOLD analysis project Ga0137306, IMG submission 97187) | Mouse cecal microbial communities from Vienna, Austria - N-Acetylneuraminic and N-Acetylglucosamine D2O microcosms_March | ecosystem: Host-associated > Mammals > Digestive system > Large...
CTTGTTATGATTTAAAACAAATCAGACAGAATATAAGAGATTTTATAGAAGATGATTTGGGTTATGAAGCCGTATTATCAGAGTTCGATTCTTTTCCTATTGATCCTGATATGGATACGGTAAATAATTGTCTTAGAGTAGTAGAAGAAAGAGCAAATATAATGGTTTTGATTGTTGGTGGAAGATATGGGTATGTCACTGATCATGGAGAAAAGTCAATTACAAATTTAGAGTATTTAAGAGCAAAAATGAAAGGTATACCGATTTTTGTCTTTATAGATCAAAGCATATTAAATATATTACCAGTATGGAAAAAGAATAATACAGTAGATTTTTCTGAAATAGTTGATTCTCCTAAGATATTTGAATTTATTGATACATTGAGAAAGAAGGATAGTAATTGGGTTCATGAATTTAATAATGGAAAGGATATTATTAGTTGTTTGAGAAAACAACTGTCATATTTGGTAAATGACTGTCTTTGTTTAAGACAACACTTCTACAAAGAAAAAATATCACCTAAAGTATTGAAGTATTCAGGGCGTGTATTTGAATTAGCTGTTGAAAAGCCGGATGCTTGGGAATATCTTTTGTTTGCAGCGGCATTAAAAGATAACTTAGATAAACTAGACGATTTAAGATATGATATGAAGTATGGCATTACATTTAGAAATGCAAGCTTATATAATGAACCAAAAGAAATCATTGATTATGTTCAAATGAAGTGTGGAGAACTAAGGTCTAGAATAAATCTGCTAAACGGGATTCTAAATAATGCTTTTAAGGAAGCAATAGGTGAACCTGGAATACCTGGAAATGCTGAGTATATCATTTATGTTGCAGAAAAATTGATTGATATATATAAAAGTGTTCATGAGTGGTCATTAGAATTTAAAAGTATCATAGTTCCAGATGAATTTGAAAATTTACTACTATGCGCATCAAAATTTAGCAAAACCGTGATAGAAGACATAGAAAATTTTATTTCAGATTATGATACAAGAATAAATGAAGCAATCCTGAACATAGGCGAAGAATCAGAAAAGAGAACATTATCTTTTTTTCTTACTTTAAGAGGTTTTGATATGTCAGAACTAGAATATGAAATTAAGAAGTTAGAAAATTTACTATTGTGAGAAAAAATAATTCATTATGAAAAATGGAAAAGGCAAAGCAGCTAAGAAAGCGATGAAGTTTGCAGAACGTAAACAAAAGGCGGAAAAGTGGGTAACAGAGTATGACGGTACACTTTATGGCGGGATATAATAAAAGCGTATAGGAAGAAATTTGCAGTAGACCGCATGAAAGCTGTTGAGGAATTGCAATTATTGGGCGTGTCTTTAGCAAAAGAGCAGATTGATAGGGAAAAAGCGGCGGTAAAAGCCTATCAGGAAATACAAAAGGCTAAAAGGGCAAAAAGAAAACGGATTCGTGAGCAGAATAAAATTCAAAAGGATAATTCTTTTTTTGCGAAGAACAGGATGATATTTTTTATTATATCGCTGGTTATACTTCTGGTGGTGCGCCATATGGAGTTACTTGGGAAGAGATGGGGCTGAACTCTGATATGAGAAATTTAGCGATTGAAAATGAAGAGAGCTGATTAAATGAAAATATATGTAGATGCAGATGCCTGTCCAGTAATATCTATTGTAGAGCAGTTGGCGAAAGAAAATAATATAGAAGTTACACTTTTATGTGATACAAATCATGTGCTGGATTCAGATTATAGCGAAGTGAAGATTATTGGAGCAGGGGCAGATGCTGTAGATTTTGCTTTGATAAATCTTTGCAAAAAGAATGATATTGTTGTAACTCAGGATTATGGTGTTGCGGCGATGGCTCTTGGAAAAGGCGCTTATGCGATACATCAGTCGGGTAAATGGTACACAGGCGAAAATATAGATCAAATGCTTATGGAACGGCATTTAGGCAAAAAAGCAAGAAGAGCTTCTGGAAAGAGTCATTTAAAAGGACCAAAGAAACGCACAGAGGAAGATGATATGAGATTTTGGAAGTCCTTTGAAAAATTACTTAGAGCTGTTATAGATAATAGGTAGAATGAAAAATACTCCTGAATTAAATGTGCGATTTGATTTAGGAGTATTTCTTTTTTGTAGTTACTATAATTTTCCATAGTAACTTGTAAATATGGAGTAAATGATCTATAATCATAGAAAACAAAGCAGGAGATAAGAATTATGAGCCAACGAAAAGAAAGCGATCATATTCGGTGTCCGTTGGAGTATGGACTTAAAATATTCGGCAGCAGATGGAACGCCAGAATTATTTGTGTTTTATCAGCAAAAGAAGTTCTTCGGTATAGTGAACTTAGAAAGCAAATAGGAAACATTACAGATGCTGTACTTGCAACTTCATTGAAAAGCCTGATTGAAAGTGAGATAGTGGTGAGAAAATCTTATGATGAGGTTCCTCCCCGTGTAGAGTATTCGTTATCAGAAAAAGGAGCTTCTGTTGTTCCAATCATACAAAGTATTTGTAAATGGTCAGGGATTTTTTATAAAGAAGATAAAGGAAATATTAGCGTACATTGTCAGAGATGTGATTACCATGAATGATGATATGGATTTAAGGTTGTGTTAATGTTTATGCAATAGTTTGTGGCTTGTATATGGATTACATATTTTAGAGAAAGAGAAATAGGCTGTAACTATGGTAAAGCATAGTTTATTCATATCTTTGCCATTTGGAAAATATGGTAAAATTAAGCATGAAATATGATGAAAAATAGCATTTTCCAGTGCTGGATTGGAGGGTATATGACACTACAACAATTAAAATATATGATAATCGTTGCGGAAAGAGGTTCTATTACAGAAGCGGCAAAAGAGCTGTATATTTCTCAGCCAAGTCTTTCCGGTGCAATCAAGGAAGTAGAAAAGGAATCTGGAATAACAATTTTCAGCCGCTGCCGGGCAGGAGTAGCACTGACAAAGGAGGGAATGGAGTTTTTAGGATATGCAAGGCAGGTAGTTCAGCAGATGGAACTTCTGGAATCAAAATATATTGATAAGAAACCTGCAAAACAAAGGTTTTGTGTTTCAACGCAGCATTATACTTTCACAACAAATGCGTTTGTGGAATTGATACAACATTTTGGGCAGGAACGGTTTGAGTTTATCCTGAATGAAACGCAGACGCACCAGATTGTGGAAGATGTACGGAACAGGTTTAGTGATTTGGGAATCCTGTATCTTTGCAACAGCAATGAAAATGTGTTGAGAAAGCTGTTTGAAGAATACAATTTGAACTTTTTTGAATTGTTTACCGCAACGCCGCATATTTTTATAGGTAAAGACCACCCGTTGGCAAAATGCACATCTGTCAGGCTGGATGATCTGAAACCATATCCCCGGCTTAGTTTTGTGCAGGGAACTTATGAATCTTCCAATTATTCGGAGGAACTTTTCAGCAATGAACCCGCTGAAAGGAGTATTAAGGTCAGTGACCGTGCAGCGATCGTGAATTTGATGATTGGATTGGATGGATATACAATTTCAAGTGGTATTTTCCCTAAATATCTGCAAGGGGATTCTATCGTTTCTATCCCTCTGGAGGAAGATGAGGTGATGCATATTGGGTATATACTGAATAAAGATAAAGAGCTATCGGAATTGGGAGAGATTTATGTTGAGGCTTTGAAACAGTACCGGACATAAGTAAAACATAGGATTATCCTATGCAACAGCATATAAAACAGATATTACCTATTACATGACGTTCCGTGCTAAGATACAGAAACGGAAAGGAGGCAAAAAATGCCGGGTTATGTATTAGGTAATTTTTTTATTTATTCTGTTATCAATGCTTTTACGCCGGGACCGGGAAATATACTGGCGTTAAATACGGTAACAAATTATGGATATAAAAAAGGGAGACCGCTTTATTGGGGGATATTTGCAGGATATTATGTTGTACAGGTAATTTGTGCTGTTTTCGTGTTTGGGGTAAGCACCTTTTTACCAGATTTGCTTGGAATTATGAAATACATAGGAGCTGCCTATATTTTATGGCTGGCAGTCCATATTGCGTTAAGCAAACCAACTACAGACACTGTGGAAAAGTCAGCATCATTTCTAAAAGGATTTTTACTTCAGTTTGTCAATGTAAAAATCTATTTATTCGGAATTACGGCATTGACAGGATATGTCACGGAATATAGTGCCTCTCTATGGGTTTTGCTCCTATTTGAGATTAACATAGCCACGATTGGAACGATTGCAACGCTTACTTGGATTGGCATGGGGGTATTGATACAGAGGGCATATCAAAAATATTACAGGGTAATTAACATTATTCTTGCATTAACATTGTCAGAGTGTGTATATAGCATGTTGAAATAGTGAAAGGGGTGTTGCAAATATGCAGATAAAGAGAAATATTCTTTTAAATCCCGGTCCTGCAACAACGACAGATACTGTGAAAATGGCGCAGGTTGTACCGGATATTTGTCCCCGTGAAAAGGAATTTGCATCGATGATGAAGCAGATGCGGGAAGATTTGGTTCGGATTGTACATGGCAATCTGAACAAGTATACATCTGTACTCTTTTGTGGTTCGGGAACGATTGTAATGGATGTGTGTATCAGTTCTCTTTTGCCGGAAGGGAAAAAGATACTGATTATCAACAATGGAACTTACAGTATGAGGGCAGTAGAGATTTGTGAGTATTATAATCTTCCGTTTATCAATTTTGAGCGCCCGATAGATGAATTGCCGGATTTGAATAAGGTGGAGCAGATATTAAAGGGAAATCGGGATATAGCACTTGTCTATACAACACATAACGAAACAGGAACAGGTATTTTAAATCCAGTAAGGGAGATTGGTTCGCTCGCACACAAACATGGTGCAGTTTTTATTGTAGATACAATTTCTACCTATGCGATGAGACCGATTGATATTGAGAAGGATAACATTGACTTTTGTATGGCATCTGCACAAAAAGGACTTATGGCAATGACCGGACTTTCATTTGTTATTGGAAATATAGAACTGATCAGAAAATCGGCAGCATATCCAAAGCGCTCGTATTATTGCAATCTGTTTATGCAGTATCATTTTTTTGAAACAACAGGGCAGATGCATTTTACGCCTCCTGTCCAGACGATTTATGCTGCCCGTCAGGCGCTTGATGAATATTTCAGGGAAGGCGAAGATGCAAAATGAAATAGACATTTGGAGGTGTTTGAGGCGATTCATGCAGGGCTTGATAAACTTGGTTTCAAGGATATTATCAAAAGAGATATACAGGCAGGTCTTGGCGTTACAGTGAAATACCCGGATGATGAAAACTGGAGTTTTGAAAAGGTACATGATTATTGCTATGAGCGTGGGTTTACGATATATCCCGGAAAGACATCAGCGCAGAATACGTTTCGTCTTTGTGCGCTCGGAGCTATCACAAAGGAGGATATTGAGGACTTTTTCGTTGTTCTGTATGAGGCGCTCAAAGTCAACAATATTCAGATACCGATTCATTATGATGCATAACAGCCTGTTTCATATCAAAAAACAGGGATAGTAATTTTAGGAGGAATTGATTTGAAAGACGAAACGAAATGTTTACATGCAGGCTACCAGCCTAAGAACGCAGAACCGAGAGTTATGCCGATTGTGCAAAGCACCACATATGTTTATGACTCTACGGAAGAAGTTGCAGCAGTGTTTGATGATCCAATGAAGTCATTGATCTATTCCAGATTTGGAAATCCGACAGTAATGGCGGTTGAAGATAAGATTGCAGAGCTGGAAGGCGGCATTGGCGCAATGTGTACTACATCAGGTCAGGCGGCTGTGCTGTTGTCACTGCTCAATATTTGTAATGCGGGAGACAGTTTTATCAGCACAATGGAAATTTACGGAGGTTCTGTCAACCTGTTTTCACATACCCTCAGACGGATGGGGATTGAGAGTATTTATATTGATAAAAACGCAACAGATGAAGAAATAGATACAGCGTTTCAATCAAATACAAAGGCGGTATTCGGAGAAACGATTGCGAACCCTGCATTGACAGTTTTTGATATAGAACGATTTGCGGCTATTGCACATAAACATGGCGTTCCGCTGATTGTAGATAATACGTTTGCAACGCCTATCTTGTGTAAGCCCTTTGAATTTGGGGCAGATATAATCGTTCATTCCACATCAAAGTATATGGACGGTCATGCAGTACAGGTTGGGGGAGTGATTGTAGACAGTGGGAATTTTGACTGGACAAATGGCAAGTTTCCGGATTTGACAGAGCCGGATGAATCCTATCATGGGATTTCCTATACAGAAACATATGGGAAGAAGGCATATATTGTAAAGGCAAGGATGCAGCTCATGCGTGATTTTGGCGTTTATCCTGCCGCACATTCCGCATTTTTACTGAATCTTGGTCTTGAAACATTAGCAGTCAGAATGAAGCAGTATTGTGAAAACGCTGTGACAGTAGCGGAATATTTAGAGCAGTCAGACAAAGTGGAAAAGGTAAATTATCCGGGATTAAAGAGCGATGAAAATTATGGATTGGCTAGGAAGTATCTGAGCGGATGCAGCGGTGTTATTTCTTTTGTCATCAAAGGGGGCAAAGAAGCAGCGATAAAATTTATGAATAAGTTGCAGCTTGCATCAAATGAGGTTCATGTTTCAGATATACGAACCTGCGTATTACACCCTGCAAGTGAGACGCATCGGCAGTTGACCGATGAACAGTTGGTTGCTGCGGGGATTGAGCAGGGATTGGTTCGTCTTTCTGTTGGTTTGGAAAATGTGGAGGACATTATTGCAGATTTGGAACAGGCATTTTCTGAACTGTGAATTTGAGATACTAAAATTTGTTTATTTGGAAAGGAAAAGTAGAGAGATGATATTGCATAATATTTACTTTAGCGCAAAGGGGACAACGGAGATGTGTGCAGGCTGTATCGGTCAGGGGTTAAATCTGCAAATGAAGCCTCATAACTGGTTTGAAAAACCGTGCAATGAGTTGTTGGAAATTTCCAGTGAAGATGTATTGCTGTTCAGTATGCCTGTGTATGGTGGATTTATTCCGCAGTCATGCGCTAAAATGGCAAAAAATATAAAGGGCAACAATACTCCGGCTGTTATTGCCGCAGTATATGGAAATCGGCATTATGATGATGCTTTGTTACAGATGAAAGATATTTTAACAGAGCAGGGATTTTATGTAATAGCGGCAGGGGCATTTATAGCGGAACATTCCGTTTTTCCGTCCGTGGCAACAGGACGCCCAGACGAAAAAGATAAAGCAGCGATGAAAACGTTTGCCGCAAAGTGTTGTCAGCTTTTGAGTATTCGCAGCTTGAAAAAATGTAAAGAAATCAGCTTACCGGGAACAAAGGGATATGATGGGTTCTCTTATGAAGGAGTACCGTTCAAGCCGGATGGCGATGACAAGTGTGTCGCCTGCGGGGAATGTAGAAGAATTTGTCCACAGAATGCAATTAGCGAGGGAGATTTTAGAAAGACAAATAATGAATTGTGTATTGCTTGTGGGGCTTGTATAAAAGTGTGTCCTGTTGGAGCAAGAAACTATCACAGCGACGTATATGAACAGGTTCGCAATGATTTTGAAAAGATGTGTTCAGAATACAGAGTGCCGGAAGTGTTTTACGCAGAGGAGGCAGAATGATGAAGAAAATTCTTTTAGCGACTCCTACCATGCATACGGAGGAGCAGCAGTATATTCAGAAAGCATTTGAAACAAATTGGATTTCGCCTTTGGGACCGAATGTAGATGAATTTGAGGATAAAGTGGCAGCTTATGTGGGAGCATCTTCTGCTGCTGCACTTTCATCTGGAACAGCGGCGTTGCATCTTTCGGTTATTTTAGCGGGGGTAAAGGAGAATGATATTGTCTTTGTCCCCTCCCTGACCTTTGCGGCAAGCGTTAATCCGGTAAGATATGAGATGGCAACTCCTGTTTTTATCGATTCAGAACGTGATACTTGGAATATGGATGCAGCGGCATTAAGGAAAGCGTTTGAAAAATATCCCCACCCGAAAGCTGTCATGGCTGTGCATTTGTACGGCACATCAGCGAATATGGACGAAATCTGCGCACTTTGTAAGAAGCATAATGTTCCTTTGATTGAAGATGCGGCGGAATCGTTGGGTACGACATATAAAGGAAAAATGACAGGTACTTTCGGGGATTATGGGATTTACTCCTTTAATGGAAACAAGATTATTACAACTTCGGGCGGAGGCATACTGGTTGCCAAACAGGAAAAAGATGTGGATAAAGCCCGGTTTTTATCAAGACAGGCTCGTGATCCTGCCAGACATTATCAGCATTCTACGATTGGTTACAATTACAGGATGTCGAATGTTGTTGCAGGAATCGGATGCGGGCAGATGCAGCATATTGAAGAGCATATACAGAAGAAACACGAAATTTATAAAACGTATAAAGAAGCCTTTTCGGATATAGAAGAAATAGAAATGAATCCGTTGAACAAGGAGGCTGTTGACAATAACTGGCTTTCCTGCATGACGATTTCAGCGGACAGCAGTGTAACACCAACGCAGGTTATGGATGCCTTAGACGCGGAAGGTATTGAAACAAGACCAATATGGAAACCGATGCATTTGCAGCCTGTGTTTGAAGAATATGATTTTATTCAGGTAGAGGATGGGATTAGCGTAAGTGAAGATATTTTTAACAGAGGGCTTTGCCTGCCAAGTGATATTAAAAATACAAAAGAGGATATGGAACGCATTATAAAAATCGTGCGGAAACAGTTCCGGCAGCAGTAAAATTGTCGCTGTGGCAGAATAGAGGTATAGGAGGTTTTTATGAGAAGTATATATAATTTTTCTGCAAGACCGGCTGTTTTGCCGGAACCCGTATTACGGGAAGCAGCAGATGAAATGCTGGATTATAAAGGAAGTGGTATGTCTGTTATGGAAATCAGCCACCGTTCTTCTTTGTTCCAGTCCATTATTGATGAAACAGAGCAGGATTTACGCACACTTATGAATATTCCGAATGATTATGTGGTTTTATTCCTGCAAGGAGGAACTTCTTTGCAATTTTCCATGATACCAATGAATTTTATGCGGAATAGAAAAGCGGATTACATACTGACCGGATATTGGGCAAAGAAAGCATATGAGGAAGCGAAAAGATACGGGCAGATTAACATTGCAGCATCTTCGGAAGGCGATAATTTTTCATATATCCCGGATTGCAGTGATTTGGAAATTGATCAGGACTCGGATTATGTATATATGTGTGAAAATAATACAATCTATGGAACCAAATTTCATTGCTGCCCGAACAGCCACGGAAAGGTACTTGTGAACGATATATCTTCCAGTTTTTTGTCGGAGCCGATGAATGTTTCAGATTATGGTATGCTTTTTGGCGGCGTACAGAAGAATCTGGCGCCTGCCGGATTGGTTATCGCTATTATACACAAAGAATTGATTTCCGATACGGTTCTACCCAATACGCCAACTATGCTGCAATACAAAATCCATGCAGATAAAAAATCACTATACAATACGCCGCCGACTTATAATATCTATATGGTTGGTAAAGTAATTAAATGGATTCAGGCATTGGGCGGTTTGGAGAAGATGAAGGAAATCAATGAAAGAAAGGCGGCAGTCCTGTATGATTATCTGGATTCCAGCTCATTGTTTTATGGTTTGGCAAATGCAGACAGCAGGTCGCTTATGAATGTGACTTTCCGTACAAAGTCGGATGCGGTTGATGCGGAATTTATAAAGCAGGCTGAAAAACATGGAATTGTCAGCATAAAGGGACATCGTGCGATTGGCGGAATGAGAGCAAGTTTATATAATGCGATGCCGATAGAGGGTGTACAGCATTTGGTTGACTTTATGCGTGAGTTTGAAAATAGTGGTGATTATTATGCAAAATAGTGATGTTTTTGAGAAAGACCGGAAGTATATTGCACATACCTATCATCGCTTTCCGGCAGCGATAAAGAACGGGCATGGAGCGCAGGCAGAAGATTATGAGGGGAAAAAGTATATAGATTTTGGCAGTGGGATTGGAACAAATTCATTGGGGTTTTGTAATAGTAAATGGGTTCAGGCTGTTGTTTCTCAGGTAAGCCAATTACAGCATACTTCTAATTTGTTCTATACTCTGCCGGACAGTCTTTTAGCGGAACGTTTATGCGAAGTAACCGGATATTCTAAAGTTTTCTTCGGAAATTCCGGTGCTGAAGCGAATGAGGGGGCAATAAAAGTTGCAAGGAAGTATGGCATGGAGGTCAAGGGGGAGCATTGCAACCGTATTATTACACTGGAAAATTCCTTTCATGGGAGGACGGTTACAACGCTTTCTGCCACAGGTCAGGATATATTCCACCAGCATTTTTTCCCTTTTACGGAAGGTTTTCTCTATGTTCCGGCAAACAACAGTTATGTGCTGCATGAAACGGTAGATGATACGGTGTGTGCGGTTATGCTTGAGCTTGTGCAGGGGGAGAGCGGAGTAAATGTGCTGAAAAAAGAGTATGTAAAAGAGGTTGAACAGATATGCAAAGAAAAAGGGATTTTGCTTATCGCAGATGAGGTGCAGACAGGAGTGGGGCGGACAGGAACATTTCTATGCTGCGAACAATATGGGATACACCCTAATGTGGTTACACTGGCGAAAGGATTGGGAGCAGGACTTCCAATCGGTGCCGTCCTCATGGATAAGCTGACTGAAAGTATATTACAGACAGGCGATCATGGTTCAACTTTTGGAGGGAATCCGGTGGTTTGTGCTGGTGCGCTTGAAGTGCTAAATCAGATTGCCGGTGCGGACTTTCTGGCTGATGTCAATTCCAAATCCGAATACATGCATGAAAAATTATCAGCTTTGCCCCATATTGCATATTTATCTGGTATGGGATTGATGTTTGGTCTGACTTTGGAAAAGGATATAGAGGCAGGAAGAATTGCAGAAAAGTGTGTGGAAAAGGGACTTTTGATTTTGACTGCGAAAGAAAAACTTCGGATTATGCCGCCGCTGAATATTTCCCTAGAAGAAATAGATAAGGGACTTAATATTTTAAAAGAGTGCTTATCAGGTGTGTTATCGTAGGTAGAAAATTGGGAACGTATGGGGAAAGGAGTTTAATATGGCTGATATTTTATACCGTTATAATAAGCAGGTCTATTTTAACATTACGAACAGATGCTGCTGTAACTGTACCTTCTGTATCCGCAATCATCAAGAACACTATGGGGAATCGGATAGTCTTTGGTTGGAGAAGGAACCGTCAGTAAAAGAAATAATTGATGCTATTGAAGTATTTGATTTTGGAGATTGTGAGGAGGTTGTGTTCTGCGGATATGGTGAACCAACAATGGCATTGGAAACGTTGCTTGCAGTCAGCGATTATGTTCATTCACATTATCCGTTTCAGATTCGTTTGAATACGAATGGTTTAGCAGACCTGATTCATAATCGTTCTACAGCAAAAGAAATATGTAATGCTGTTGACTGTATTTCTATCAGTCTGAATATGCCGGATGCAAAGTCATACGCTGAAGTCGTGCGTCCTGTATATGGTGAACAGGCATTTGAAGCAATGCTGCATTTCGCAAAGGACTGTAAAAAGTATTTGGATGGCAATATCCGTTTCAGTGTTGTTGATGTAATTGGAGAAGAAAATATAGAAAAGTGCAGATCACTTGCGGAATCGCTCGAAATTCCTTTACATATAAGAGCATATTCATAAATGGCAGGTTTTATCAAAGTAATGGAAATCTTATTGGAATAGCTGGTATTTAGTAGCAACAAAATATGATTTTATACAAACGGAGGTTCAAAATATGGAGAATTACAGGAAAAACGCAAATATACAGATTGGAAAAAGATTGAGGGAAGCAAGAAATAATTTGGGACGTACACAGGCAGAAATTGCAGCATCTTTTGGAGTATCAGAAGAACATTATCGTAAATACGAGTCGGGAGCTACCGGGTTATCGGCGGATAAGATATTGATTTTGTACCATGAGTATGGAGTTGATCCGACATACCTAATAACGGGTTCCTGCCTTAAAAATGATTTTGATGTGGATTATTACATAGCAAATTGTAGTAAAGAACAAAAGGATGCTTTTGTGGACAGAGTTCTTGCCTTTATATCCCGAATGGTAAAAAAGTAGTAAGAATTTCATATTCTGTGTTGACATTTATTTATTATGAAGAAGATGGAGGGGATATGAAAGGCTAGAAAGGATATTGCAATGAGTAATGAAGAAAATATATATTCAATCATTGCCGGAAATATAAGGAGGGAACGGAAAAGGCTGTGTTTATCACAGGCTCGGCTTGCAGAGCGTGCTGATATATCCATTGACACTATCAAAAGTGTTGAAAGAGGGAAAAGAGCAATGAGTCTTGATACATATTTACGAATTGTACAAGCATTGGAGACAACTCCACTGGCACTTATGAATAAGGAGCAATCAGAAGGATATATAGAGCGCTTTTTTGTTCTGGTTTCAGAACGTAACGAAAGAGAAATTGAGTTTGTTCTGCATATGGTGGAGCAGATTTTAAAGGGGCAAGACTGTTACCTGCGGCAGTGACAGCCTTGCCTTCATTACAAAATATTATTTTGGGGCAGATATTTGAGCAGCTATATAGTCAATGATTTCTTCTATCGTAGGAGCATCTCCATCGCAGGGCACATCTTTCCAGAAAGTTTGTATCTGTGGATCGTTGCTTTTGAGAGCAAGAGAAACAGCAAGTGCGATTTCATTTCTAACATCATTTTCCGAAATTCCCTCTTTATCCGCAATCGCCTTTAGGTATTCTGAAATGGTTTCTTTTTTGTTTTGGTTCATAATTTCCTTTCTTATCCGTCAATATGTGTAAGAAGTCTGACAAGATTAACTAGAACTTATTTTTCTATTCTACCAACGCTACACTAAATATGTCAAATATAAAAAACCTATAATATATTTAGGAGGTAGTGCATGGAGGAATATGGAACCGTCCGAATTAAGCTGAATGAACTGATTGCACAGGCTGGAATCAGTAAAAACAAGTTGAGCCATAAAGCAGAAATGCAGCGATCCCAAATAAACAATTATTGTAACAATCGGATTACCCGGTTGGATATTGATGTGTTAGCCAGAATCTGTACGGTTTTAAACTGTTCAATCAGTGATTTGTTGGAGTTTGTACCGCGGCAGGATAAAAGCTGATATTATCGTATAACATTAGAGTGACCTTGTAAGTGATTTCTATACTTACAGGGTTATTTTTTAGTTATACCGATAAAAAGGTGTACAATATTCCACCGAAAATAGCTGGTATGGTCACTCTGTGTTTTCTTCCTTTTCACTTATAATAATATCAGCTTAAGCAAATAAAAGGACGTCGGAAATGAGAAAAATGTGTATTATGACATAGTAAAAAGCGGAGAGCGGATTAAAGAACTGCGTAAAGTGGCAGGGATAACAAGACAAAGCCTTGCAGAAAAGGCGGGAATATCAGTGGATGCTCTCCGTAAAATTGAGCAGGGAATCAACGGGGCAAAACCTGATTTTATTTTCGCCTTTATCTGTATTTTTTCGGGTAAAGGTGGCAGAAACCCGTCTCGTGCGATGAAGTTCCTCGGTACAGAAATACTTCGGCAGATAGTTTGTTGAGCTGTTTTGCGGTTGTGGTGGTTTTTGTACTGTGCTTGTGAAGGTTCTAAGCAGAGGTTTGTGCCTACCGGAGTGGCAACCGGGGATAATGAGGTAAAACAGCGCCGGAATTTCAGCGAAAAGCATTTTTCGGGAGTGGCTGCCTGTGGATTCCGTCTGGTTGGGCATGACGGAGGCGCAGTGTGGGATGTGAGCCGTCCCAGTGTATGTTACCCGGTTCGGGGACGAGCGAGAGCCAGTCTGATATTTTTAGATTGAACAGAGGGGTAATGTGGCGGAAACGCCACGTTATCCTCTGATACAGGAAAACCTTGCGGTTATCAGATAACAGCAGACAAGGCTTTCCTGTATGAGAGGATAATGCCGGCAAAAACTTCTCTTTTGTTTCAGTCAATGAAAATATGAGAAAGTATAGGTGATTATCATGTGCAGTAATGTGAAAAGTGTCGCTGTCGGTGCATTGGTGCATCCGGCAATCATGTTTATGAACTCCAACAAGTCAGAAAGCAATATCCGCCAGATTATTCAGGCAAATCGCCAGAAGTGCAGTATAGCAGGGATAGCGCTGATGAATGAAACGATTGTCAACAAGGGACCTAACCGTGACATTGACAGGGATGCGGTGAATATGCTGATTACTCGTCTGATTACCGGGCAGTATGATACGGTTGTCGTGGAAAGCATGGCTGACATAACAGCGGACGAGTCTGATCTGGAAGAATTTATGCACGATGCCGCAAACATTGGTGTCGGCTTTTTTGAGCTTTCTACCATGCAGTACCATATCTACGACACAACAAAGTGTCCCGCCGATAAGGAAAGACCGATATGGGACGGAGGCGCAGGCTGCTGATGAAGATAAGGAGAGGCGACATTCTGTATGCCGATTTGGGCGTACAGTATCAGGGAAGTATGCAAACCGAATACAGCTTGCTGTATTCGGTTTTGCGGTAATGCGCCCGGTGGTGGTAGTCAGTAACAACATGGCAAACAAGCACAGCACTGTCTTAACGGTTGTTCCGTTGTCCACTAAAATCTATAAGAAACGGAACCTGCCTACGCATGTATTCATATCTGCGTATAAGGCGTAGGGACTGGATCAGCACAGCATCGCATTATGCGAACAGGTAACGGCGCTGAACTTTGACCGGATTATAGAACACATGGGAAAGGTTGATGAAGAAACGCTTGACAGAATCACGGAGGGCGTACAGGTGCAGGTAGGAGTGTTTGACAGATATAATTAAAGGATTGAAATAATAATATATCTTTTGGGAGCCGGGCAGATGTCCGGCTTTTTACATACAGAGGCTGTATGTCATAGGACAATCTGATAGAAGAATAAATATAGTAAGGAATGGTGCAGGATGGGGATTGCAATGCTTGATATAACGGATGAAGAACTGGATACAATGGAAACGGTGGATGTACGGACAGTGGATATCAATACCTTGACAGACATCAGGGATATTAAAATTGATACAAAACTTCCGGTTGAAAAAAAGCTGGCGCTTTTTGCAAAGCAGACGAATAACCTTTTTGTTCACCGTATTGGAGATTATGTGGTAAAGGTTCGGTTTCAAAAGGAGGGACCAACCATAGATGATAAGATGGAAGAATATTTAAGGCATTTAGCAGAAATTCATATTTGAATAAATTCATATCTGAATTAATAAAAAGCCTTGAAAGAATCGGAAAGTTATGTTAACCTTAAATCAGGACAAATCAGTGGTTGCTTTTGATTTACGGTTGATATTAGCTGAATAATCGTAAGTCAGGAGTGATAGAATGAATAGGAAACAATTTCTAGCAGCTATGTACCTCCGTCTTTCAAGGGACGATAAATCCACCGATGGTGGATTTGATGTCGGGGATGTGACAGACAGAGAGGGCAATCTGAAATCTGAGAGCAACAGTATCGGAAATCAGAGGGAGCTGATCAGAGCCTTTATCCATGAGCAGCAGGATATAGAACTTTATGATATTTATGTTGATGATGGATTTTCGGGCAGTAATTTCGACAGACCAGAGTTTAAGAGGATGATAAGCGATATTGAGGCAGGGAAGGTAAACTGTGTCATTGTGAAGGACCTTTCCCGCTTTGGACGTGATTATATTGAATCCGGGAGGTATATCCAAAAAATATTCCCGGCTCTTTCCGTGCGTTTTATTGCGCTTACAGACCATTATGATAGTTTTCAGGCAGATGTATCAGAAAGTGGCATCGTACTTCCGGTCAAGAATTTTATCAATGATTCTTATTGCAGGGATATTTCTACCAAAGTAAAAAGCCAGTTTGAGGTGAAAAGGAAGAATGGGGAATGTATTGCTCCATTTGCCCTATACGGATACAAGAAAGCGGAAAACAATAAAAGCCGCCTTGTACCGGACGAATATGCAGCGGATATTGTAAGGAAGATATTTGCATGGAAAATGGAAGGAATGGCTGTCTCTGCGATTGCGGAAAAGCTGAACGGGTTAGGTATTCTTTCTCCAAAAGAATATAAAAAATCTACAGGAGCGAATTATAAAGGCGGATTTTCCGGTGCGGTAAAATCGAGGTGGAGCAGCTCCACTGTAAAACGGATACTCACAAACGAAACCTATTTAGGGCATATGGTACAGGGCAAAAGGGAGAAAATCAATTATAAGCTGAAAAAAAGCGTAGATAAACCGCAGGAAGAGTGGATAAAGGTTGAGAATACTCACGAGGCAATCATAACGGAGGATCAGTTCCAGATTGTCCAGAACTTATTGAAAGCAGATGGCAGGGTAAGTACAGTAACGGAGGAAAACAGTTTGTTTACGGGGATTTTATTCTGCGGGGATTGTGGGGAACAAATGATTAGGCGAATGAACCGCTATAAGGATACTCGCAAAGTCTATTATATTTGTTCCACAAAGAACAGGGGAGACGGATGCAGCAGACACAGCATTGAAGAAGAACGGTTAAAAGAAATCATTGCAGAAATGATCAGGCATTATGCGAACTGTTTTTTAGAAGAAAAGCAGATGTTTGAGAAGGCTTTGGAAATGGAGACCAATTTTGAGTCAATCGTCCGTTATGACACAGAGATTGCAAGGTTGAAAGGAGAACAGGATAAGTATTATTCCCTTTGCTCCGGTCTGTATGAGGATTTGCGGCAGGGAATTATTACGAAAGAAGAATTTGAAAGGCTGCATGGGGATTTCAAACGGAAGGCATCAGAATTTGAAGAGGCGCAGAAAAAGCAGGAGGGCATGATAAAGGAACTGTTTAAGAACGGCGTTATATCAGCAGCACGGTTAAAGACAATGCAGGAGAGTTCAGAACTGAAAGAGATAGACCGTCATACGCTTTGCAGCATGGTAAAAGCAATTACAGTATTTGAAAATAAAAGACTGGAAGTTGAGTTTTACTATATGAATCAGTACCGCATTATGCAGGAAGTAAACAAGAAAGCGAAAGAACATAAAACGAATAAACGTCCCGAAGAAAGGAGTGCGTAAGAATGGGCAGAATATCCAAAAGAAAAGCGTCAGGGCAGCAGACAGAAGCAAGGCGTGATGAACTAAGATATAAGGCGGGGATATACGCAAGGCTTTCATCAGATCAGGATGTCAAAAAGAATGAATCTGTTGAGGTTCAGGTAGAGATAGCAAAGAAATTTGTGGAAGAGTTTAACGGACAAAAAAACGGGGAAGTGATTGATGTTGTGGAATGTTATACAGATTTGGGGAAAACAGGAAGCAACTTTGAGAGAGAAGATTTTCTGCGGCTGCTGCAGGATATTAGGCTCGGAGAAATCAACTGCGTCATCGTAAAAGACTTGTCAAGGTTTGGCAGGAACTATCTGGAAGCAGGTAATTATATTGAAAAAATCTTTCCTTTTTTGGGAGTGCGGTTTATTGCAGTTGCAGATGGCTTTGATACCGGGAAAGAGGGAAATGAAAATAAGCAGATGGCTTCTGAAATCAAGAACCTTGTAAACGATATGTATGCAAAAGACTTTTCTAAAAAGGCGAAGCTGCATCTGAAACAGAGAAGAGAGGAAGGTTCCTATGTGGGCGGACCTCCGCCATATGGATACAGGGCAGAGTGGAGTGGAAAGCGCCGGGTACTGTTGCCGGACGAAAATACGAAAAGCATTGTAACGTTTATTTATGAGAAGTTTATTGAGACAGAAAGCTATACTGCGGTTGCCGATGAGCTGAACCGCAGACGTATCAATCCCCCGTATCAGTATAAGAAAACAGGGAATGTGTACTATTCCCCGGAAGTGTACCATTGCGCCGATGCCGTTTCTTATAAGGGGTGGGATAAAGGTTCCGTAGAGAGAATTTTGAAGAGTGAAACCTATGCCGGAAACTTAGTGCAGGGAAAAACCAGCATTACCGCAAGAAATGAGAAAAACCGTATCCATAAGCCGGAGAATGACTGGGTGGTTACGGAAGGCGCACATGAGCCTTTGGTTGGGGAAGAATTGTACAAGAGTGCAGCGGAAGTCTGCGAAAAGATAAAAGCAAGGACAACGGGGCATAAGCATCCTACAAAGGGCTATCCGATAGAAGAAAATATCTTTGACAATGTGCTGTATTGTGGTGTGTGCGGCAGGAAAATGACACGCAACAGCTATGTGAAGCACTATGCAGATGGGGAGAAAGCAAGACTTGACGGATATTTCTGCCTCAATGGCGGGCAGACAAAGGTTACGGTATGCTCGGAGTCGAACCGTATATCAAAAAATGAGCTTTTGGATATATTGCTGCCTCTTATCCGTATTGAATTTGAGGTTTTCCTTAGACAACCAAAGCGTTACATGGAATATGGAAAGGAAAGGATAGCAGAGGCGGTAAAAAAGACAGATAAAAAGTTAAGTGAGACAGAAGCAAAGATTAGACGCTTCCGTGAAGAAGAAGGCAGCGTATATGTGGATTACCGTGCCGGGAAAATGATTCAGAAAGATTATGTGTCCTATAAAATGAAGCAGGAGGACAGACTGGAGGAATTGAGAAAACAGCAGCAGGAATGGGAAAAAGAAAAAAAGGCATTGGAAAAACTGGAAACAAAGTATCTGGCAGCCATAAAAGCACTTTTAAAACTGAAAAGCGGAAAGTATCTGACAAAAGATGTAGTGGAGGCTTTTGTCGAAAAGATATATGTTTATCCGGGAAAACGGATAGAAGTTTTGTTTACGGTTACGGCTGACAGCATGGAAGGGGTGAGGTAATGGATAAGCTGGCAATCTATTTACGCTTATCCTTAGAGGACAAAAGAGCCATCGGGGATGGCGGTTTTACTCAGGACGAGAGTAACAGCATCGGAAACCAAAGAAAGCAGATTTTAGAATACATACATCACAATCCAGAACTTTCAAAGTATGAAATCATGGAATTTTGTGATGATGGCTGCTCCGGCACAAATATGGAAAGACCGGGTATGCAGAAACTATTGAAGGAGGTAAAGGAAAATAGGATACGCTGCATCATTGTAAAGGATATGTCCCGGTTTTCAAGGGATTATATCGAAATGGGAACCTATCTGAACCAGATATTCCCATTTATGGGCATCCGTTTTATAGCCCTTAATGACCATTATGACAGCAGGGAGCATCATGGAAGCACCATAGAGATTGATACGGCGTTCCAGACACTTTTATATGATTTATACAGCAAGGATGTATCTGTTAAGGTAAAGACTTCTTTTGAAAATAAGTGCGCAAATGGCGAATATGTTTTCGGACAGGTTCCTTTTGGGTATGAGAAAAGCAAGGAAGTAAAAAATACTGTTGTAGTGAATGAGAAAGAGGCGGAAATTGTACGGTATATCTTTTCCCTCGCTCTGGGGAGCGGTGATGTGCAGGGCAAAAGCAGTACGCAGATTGCAAAGCAGCTTTATGAGGAAGGTGTACCAACAATCATGCAGATTCGTAAGCCTGATAAAGCAGTTCAGGATGGAAAACTTCATACATGGAGCAGTCAGGCTGTCAGAACGATACTAAATAACCGTTTTTATCTTGGAGAAATGGCATATGGGAAATCTGTCAGAAAGTCAGTAGGCAGTAAGGACGGTATGGCTGTGCCGAGAGAAGATTGGAAAGTGATACCTAATCACCATGAAGCGCTGATTTCGGAGGAAATCTTTAAACAGGTTTCGGCATTCAGACCAGAACACTCTACCACACGGAACAGGGAGAAGAATCCGCTGACTGGTAAACTATATTGCGGCGGCTGCGGGTATTCCCTAAATTATAAACCAATCCGGGGAAAGAACAAGTACAGGAGATTTGAGTGCAGGAAACACTCCCTGCTCCAAATACCGGAGTGCTGTACTTATATGAATGCCGATCTGTTGGAGGAAACAGTTCTTTTTATGCTAAATAAGGAACTAATGCTCCGAGGCAATGCCATGAAGCAGAAAGAAAATTTGTTTTCTTTTCAGAAAGCAGGTATCCATGCATTAAAAAGGAAACTGGACGGATACAGGCAGGAGAAAAAGAAGGTACAGGCAGAGAAAGATGCCCTGTATGAGAAATATGCGCTTACCAAACTTCCTATTGCAGAATATCAAAGAAAAGCAATGGAACTGACAGAGCGGTTATCTTCTTTATCCGTGTTGGAAGAGGAAGCCATAGAAAAGCTCACAAGACTGGAGGACGAATACCAAAAGGCAGAGGAAGATATGAAACAGATTATCCGGTTTTCTCACATCGAGGAACTGACACAGGAGGTGGTTGATACTTTCATTAGAAGAGTATATGCTTATAAGGATAAGCAGGTTGAGATAGAGTGGAATTTCAGTGTGGATAACGCCGCAAAATACGGCATGGGGGTTAGCCAGTCAAAAACAACTTAGCAATAACTTCCCATCAATTTTGGAGTGACTTAGCAACTATTTATCATCAGCCCAACGGAGTTATGCGGGGTTGCAGGCTTTTGACTTGAAAAAAAGTGAAAAAAGTTCGTGACAATTACTTGACATCAACGGGGTGGGGAATGCTGTGCGTGAGGGACAGCCTGCCGGAGTAGAAATGAATTGAGATTGGCAGAGTTGAAAACAGGGTACTGAAGTATCCTGGAGAGACTTGATTAGTATAGAGGGAAAGACGGAGGGAGGAACGAAAATATCCAGAGCTAATACACCTGTATCCAGACACTTCTCACAGACAGCGGCTGTCTGCTGCATCTGTGCGGAACAGATTTTGAAGACGTGACGGAGTACCAGCTTTTTATCAGGTGCCTTTCTGACCAGACTGTTGTGGAAAATGAAAAACGCCGCATGGGGACAAAGGAAGACGGTACGATGAATTCGTCCGCGCTCCAGAACCCTTCTGACCCGGATGCCACTTACAGAAACAAGGCGGGTAGGCAGTACAGGGGATATTCTGCAAACATAGAGGAGACGGTCGGCAATGGAAAAATCCGAAGAAGAAATCATTCTGGTTACAGATGGCGGTTATGACGGGCAGGATAACATTGCACTTGCAAAAGAAAAGAATGTCCGTCTGGTAACAACAGCCTTAATCGGCAAAGAAGCCCCTAAATCATTGTGCCGGTTGTCCTTATCAGGAACAATGCCGTCCGAAGATTTACAAAAAAGTCGCTTCATTTATCACTTCAAAAAATGCATCTAACAGGGCAAAAAGCCAGCGGTACATGCAGAGTGAAGAATTTAGCAGTCTGGGAAAAGGTTGGGGATTATTACATTGGCGTGCGCCGGGTTCTCACCAACATCTTCGGGAAGAGGGAAGCCCTTGCCTATGTGACAGCATCCGATAAAGCAGAAGGCACCAGACGTTTGTTTTTCAGCACTGTTTTCCCCTGACAGATAGAGATATCCTGCGCCTGACAGGAAAAGGCGCCACTGGACCAGACCAGGAGAAGCCGCATGCAGTTTATTCCCCTGCTATGTTACTATTTCAGGTGGAACATCGAGGTCAGTTACTACGAGCAGAAAACGTTCTGGTCATTATGCAGTTACATGATCCGCAGCAACAAGGGGATAGAAATTCTGGTCAATTTGATCAATGTCGCATACTGTGCAATGAAAATACTGCCTTACCAGGATGAAGTTTTTTCAAAATACCGTGTTGAAAGCGTGCAGGAATTTCGGTTCGCCCTTAGCGAGGAAATTTGCCGGCAGGTATTTTATGACACTTTCCTGCAAAATATCGAAACAGGCATAAAATCAAATGTCTTTACAAAGGTACTGAAACAACTGCTTTGGCATCAATGTAGTTGTTGGCATAAGTTGTAAAGTGGTGTTATTAATATGTTTAATTATCAGATTGGATTACATTAAAAGTTTGAATACTTGAAATGATTGTTCTATGGTATCGAATTTGTGTATGGTTAGAGGGCATTAATGGTAGAAATTAGTGCCTTTTATAGTATACACAAGCAGCAACTAGAAATAGTTGCATATTCTCTTTCAGAGTGGTATATTATACGAGGAGGACTGTCATGAGTAAGAAAGATAAATTGATAGATAGGTTGCTGAAGAAGCCTAAAGATTTTACTTTTGATGAAATGGAATCACTGTTATCATATTTGGGGTATGAATTAAAACAAGGTGGAATCGGATCGGGAGTGAAATTTATTAGAGTTGGAAGTAATGAAGTGATAAATTTTCATAAGCCACACCCAAGCGGAATCCTAAAGAGATATGTATTGGAACAGGTAATAGAGAAATTGAGGAAGGATGGATTGTTATGAGTAATTTGTTATCATATAAGAATTACAACGGTACAGTTGAGTATTCAAAAGAAGATAACTGCCTTTTCGGAAAGGTAGTTGGAATAAAGTCTTTGTTATCTTATGAAGGTGATTCTGTACAGGAGTTGGAACAGGATTTTCAAAATGTGATTGATGAATACCTGGAAGATTGCAAGGAAAGAAACGCGGAACCTGAACAGCCATACAAGGGAACATTTAATGTCAGGATCAGTCCAGAACTTCATCGAAATATTGCGGTATATGCGATTGAACATGGAAAGAGTTTGAATGCTGCTGTTGAAGAAGCTATTGGAAATATGGTTAGAGTGTAGGAGGAGATAGATTATGCATACATTTGAAGGGAAAAGTTGTAGAATTCATCATTATAGTGATATGAGTGGAGAAGTTCATATTTGTGATAAAAATTCTGATAAAGATGAAATATTCCTTACGGTTAGGAGATTGTGGAACAGGCTAAGAAAATGATGCAGGAAATCGCAATCATTGACTATGCAAAGGCAGCATAATAGAATATTTGTACGGAAAGCCGAAATAAAGAGGTTTTATGTGGTGACTCTCCTATGACTATGACCGCGCAGGCAGCGATTGCCAATGTAGGAAAATAGAGGAACGTGTCGTAGGGCACTGTAATTTATTCTGAGCAAGGTCGTTTTTTGTTCTGCGAACTATCCTTTCCCTGCATAAATACTGGATTGTGGAAATATTTTGCACGCAATCACCATGGAGTAGAGGGCACGCTTTGACAGGATAAAGCGGATAAACAACTTTGCCCTTTACAGAATAAATTACAGTGCCCTACGACATGGTGATATTTCCTGATTGCGTTTTTGGAAAAGTGATGATTGTCTTGAAATCCTTATAAACAGAGGATTGTAGGCTATTCATTTCCCCAAAAGTACAGGTTCCGATTCCCCAAAAGCAGATCGATTTTATTTTGCAGGAAAAAATTTGCCGTATTTATGTGGGGTTTGGCGTTTTGCAAACGCCTAAAACCTGATGAAATATGAGGAGTGAAGGAGACGATGAGTATAGCGGAAAGATATGAATTAAGGTTGAAACAGGTAGAAGAGGAAGCGAACAGGGAAAAGGAAAAAGCAAACAGGGAAAAAGAGAAAGCTATATATTGTATGGTAAAGGCATATTTTAAAGTTCAATATGGAAAGGATGAAGCATATGCTTCCATATTGGAGGATAACCCTGATGTTTCTACCGAATCGCTAAAGGCGGCGATTCAGCAGATTTATGAGGAAGAGTGAGGGTTAAGAAAAGGACTGTCAGGAATATTTTGACAGTCCTTTTCTTAACCTTCTGGTTTCATGGTGAAAAACGTTAAAATGATCAGGCGTCTTTGTGATCATTGGATTAAGTGTCCAATGCAAAATGGAGCAACATGTGATAGGATTGTTGGAAAGGGGGAGGGAGCAAAATGCTGGAATCAAAACAGGATGGAGATGTTAAGACTTATTGGTCAGCAGAGAGATGGACGCAGTACAAGTATTGAATATATTAAACGCAGCAAAAGACAGATTATGGTTGAAATTGAATGGTCATAGAGATATAATCTTCTTAAAGCTTCAGCGCTGCGTGTACAGAAGAAAGGGATGAAGTACATGGGAAAAAATGATAATTTTACAACGTCTGCTTCAGGGGCGGCAGATGTGAATAAGGTGCTGGAAGCAAAGAGCAGGACATCGATATTCAGAGATGAAGTGTTTAAGGACATTGTGCGTTACAAATTTACTGCGGCGATCATCATAAAGTATACCCTGAGCGTCTATCAGGATATGCATCCGGTTGAGATAGCGAGGCTGATCAAAGACACGCGGGAACGCACCTTCCTTAGTGACGAGGAAGTGTTGCAGGATGAGATAGATACCCTGAACCTGACGCTGGGAACGGGAGCTGAGAAGAACACAGAAAATGATTTCGTGTTTGAGATTTATACTGATAAAAATCGCAGCAATACAAATCTCGTGACAATCAATATCGAGATGCAGGACAAGTTCAGCGGGGAGAGACCGAATACGATATCGCGTGCAGTATACTATGGTGGTACACTGTTGAGAAACACCGTACCTGCTGGAGACAGATATTATTCCGGTATGCACAAGGTGTATACGATCTGGCTGTGCAATTCTTTTATCCGTTTTAGAACATACAGTGCAGAAGAAATATGTAAAACACTGAATCAGAAGTGTTTTCTGTACAAACACAAATATAATATAAGAAGAGGTTATGATGACTTCCCGGATTATTTGGTGCCTAAGGAACCCGAATCAGATCTGATGGAAGTGGTTTTTGTCGAACTTCCTGTATTGCGGGAGAAAATAGAAAGCG
>Ga0137306_101410_pt1 | contig 24712 bp, 25 predicted proteins | sample Inofroosms_March_FD_97187 | JGI IMG/M metagenome (GOLD analysis project Ga0137306, IMG submission 97187) | Mouse cecal microbial communities from Vienna, Austria - N-Acetylneuraminic and N-Acetylglucosamine D2O microcosms_March | ecosystem: Host-associated > Mammals > Digestive system > Large...
CCAGTTCCATGTCGAAGCGGGTCAGATGCTGCCGAGTCACGATGTCGTCACCAGTCATAGTGGTCAGACCACCACGCAGGAAGACCTGCAGCGGGGACACAGCGCCACGGGGCAGGAAGAACAGCAGACCTTGGGGCATATACAGATCGTAGTCGGTGCCCGCAGCATTCAGCTTCGTCCAGTTAATTGCGTTGGGCAGCTCGGTCACGATTGCGCCGTTGTACAAATTGACAAGTCCAGTCTTACGAATCTCCTCAGCGACAATAGTGTTTGCGTACCGCGTCTCGTCAGCTGCCAGAGACTTGAACCCAGCAAAATCGTTAAACTGGCTAACCACAGAGTAGTCACCAGCGATGTTGACCTTGCCGTACCGACGCATGGACTTCAGCATATTGTCAACGCCGGTCTTGGTAATACCGGTGGACTCAGCAAAGTGCTTCACGCCCTTAGCGTTCTTCAGCGCATTGTACAGAACAGTCATCACATAATAGACAGCCTTATTCTGCATATCAGTCTGCACCTGGTTCATACCCTCGGCAATATTGCCGTCGAAATTGCCGCTCTGAAGCTCACGGTAATCAACAGCAAAGCCACCAGAAATAGTCTGGGTGCCGATGGGGTACTCACGCCAATTCCAAGCCGCAAACGGCACATCAGCACTGGAAGCCTGGAAACGAGAATCCACGCTCTCATACTTATAGGTCTTCATCATAGGAGCTTCGTGGTATCCGATCCGACGATAAGTACCCATAAAGTCGAATAGGCGCACAGCCTCCAGCAGTTTCGGCTCAATAGCGAAACGGACAATGGTATTGATTTCGCTCTGTGCGGCAAGATCGCCAGCCAAAGCCTTAGAAGACAGCTCCTTCAGCGTTGCCACAGATTTGTCCAAAACCTTGGCATCCACATTGGGCTTCATGCCCGCTGCGAGAGCAGAAAACACCTCGACAACAGGGGAGTTCTGCTTAACACGCCCAGTGTCAACAACAACCTGAGCATTGTTCATATTGATTTCATAAATCGGGTTCATGTTTTCTCCCTCCTTCATTATTGCACGCGGATAACGGCCAGAATACCCTTACCCATATACGCGGTCTTCTCGATGACCTCAAAGTACACCTTGTAGCCGTCACTTGTGCCCTTTACAATCAGGCCATCAGTGCCAAACACCAGGGTATCGCCAGCGTCAACACTGTCAACACCGCCGTTGATCTCATAGTCGGCAAACTCCATCTCCATGTTTGCCACGGAAGTCAAATCGTCAGCACGAACATATTCGCCCTCCTTGACCTCCACAGTCTCACTGTAATTGTGCATCTCAGGCTTATCGTTAATATTGGTAACGATGCGGTGGCACGCCTTAGCCTCATCCGCACTGGCAGGCAAATTAGCCGTCTTAGCAGCGCGATCCAGAATCACGCCCATACCCACCTTCAGATCGACAGCAGCTTTGCAGTAGCCGACGTTCTGAACATTCTTGAAATAACCGATAGTCTTTGCTTTCATTTCCTCTCACTTTCCTTTCTTAGAATACATCGACTTCACCGTCGTCAGCTTCCAGCTTAGTGCTGTCTGTCATAGCGAAAACATCAATTTCACTGGCAGCGTTGGTTTCTGCAACCGACTTCTCGCGTGACAAGCGCACCATCTCAGTACAAATCTTGCCCACGATAGCATTGATTTCCACACTTCCGGGGTTCTCATTGAAAGCGTCGATCTCCTCTTTTGCGATCGCCTGCTGCTCCTCGGTGTAAGGTGCCAATGCTGCATTTAGCTCGGCTTTGGCAGCTTCGCTTTCAAGCTGGGCGATCTTGGCGTTAGCCTCACTCAAACTGGCTTCTGCCGTCTCCTTGGCGGCATTTGCCTCAGTCAGTCCAGCCTCAGCAGCGGCTTGTGCGGCATTTGCCGCCTCAAAGTCGGCCCGCAGCTGTGCGATTTCGGCCTCCTTGAGTTTGATGTCCGCCTGGAGCTGGGCAATCTCAGCATCCTTTGCCTCAACCTTTGCCCAGTATTCATCCCACTTGGAATTGGACTCGGAAACAGCTCCGGAGATGACCGCCATCAATTCATTTTTCAGCTTCTCATCCATGGTACTTTCCTCCTTTTGTTGCTTTTTATTATTTAACTCCATCACGATAGCGGCCTCATCAGCCGGTTTGACGCTAAGGATTGCATAGCCACTGTAATCATAGATTTGCGGAATACGACCCTGCTCTTTCCAACCGCCGGAGTAAATAATGTATCCATCATGCTCGGCTTTACCAACAATTTCGACAGATCCCTTAATAGTGGATTCTGCCATATGCTCACGCAGCCAAGCTACAAACTTTGGATAACGCATCTCGTCCAGTGTTCCCTCAGCAATCAACACTCGCTTCGTTACACCATCAATTTCAACGTCATCAATATACGCCCTGTCAAAATGCCCCACCATAGTAGCATCCTCAAACAAAGGCAAGTTATCTTGTACACGAATCTCAGTCATTCCGTGCCCATAAGGAATGTCTCTATCATCTGTCAGAAACTCAACGGTAATTGACATACCTACTACAGAATGCAGGTTAGCTTGTACATATTTCTCAATCCACGAGATTCCATTCTCCTGCCACGTAGAATCGTCTGGAAAGATTTCATGCAGGATGACCTTGATAGGCCGTCTGCCTGCAATCTTGCTTTCGCTGGAAATCTCATAACAAATTGGATAAAAAAACTTCTCAGCCATACTTCTTCACCTCCCTTTACGTATCAGAAGGAGATGGACTTGCATTTCCATTATTAGCCGTTGTAGATGCGGTGCTTGCATTTTGTGGCGCATCACCGCTGGTACTTTTATCTACATCGCCATCTGGAGCGTCTTTACCCGTCACAGTAAACGAAGTTTTATGGACTGGGTAGCGATTTTCAAAATCTTCCTCCAACTCCAAGTCCATGAGAGAGAGATAGTCGTCAGCATTGATACCCGTTGCTGCAATCCATGCAAGCAAGCTCCCTTTGCCACGCGCATACAGATCAGAGAAATATTTTACCTGCTTCTCCCGATTAGCAAATGTAATAGGCAGGACCCTAAACTCTACGCGATAACTGCTATCACGAATTACATTATAGTTTAAGCACTTGTTCAACTCCTCAACAATAGCCTCAATCCATGTAAAAACATTGTTTGCCACAATCTCCAGATTCAGCATGGCCGTAGCATAGTTGCTTGTGGAACTGCTTCCGCTTAGAGCCGCCGCGCCCACACCGATAGCCTCGTTCACATCTTCTTTGATCGCATTCTCGTTATCCTCGTCCAGCAAGTCAATATTGACTGGCAGGCTATCCATTTTTGTGCCTGCCGCCAAAGAGAAAAATGCAATGCCGCTGGAATTTGTGCGCTGTGTCAGAGCTTGTCTTACCGTGTTATGCTGATTTTCCTGTTGCTTCTGAGATAGAGCGGAAGTACCCTTATCTTTCCCCTCTGGAAATGTCTCGTAGTAAATCTGATTGTTTACCTTATCCAACACATGACGCTTGGTATTGATAAAATACTTGGCATAATCAATATCATCCAAAGCCGCAACAGCAAACGGAACGCCATACGGATCGTTCTGACTGCTTTTAATTTTGGTTACAATCGTTTTGCGCCAATCCAACCTCAGCCATGTAGCGCCGTTTTCAAACCCACCATTGTGATACTTTTCCCAGCCGTCTTGAATTTGCCGAGGAAATCCACGTAATTTCCGCTTGCGCTCGTCATCCAACATACCATCAAAATACCGCAGATCAAACGCTACCTCGTAGCAGTTATTCCTACGGCCAATAATTCTTACATATTCAATAGGAAGAGAGATAACTACCGTGTTGACGCCAGCAGAGTTGATATCAGTAATGCCATTGATATCCGCATCCGTCAGCGCCAACCTCCGCTCTACAGGAATAGTGCGGGTTTCCATGTACCCTACATACATTCCTTCGTTGGCATTATGAAAAACAGCGTCACGAATCACCTCTTTGTAGCGCATAGAACGAAGAACACTATTCATCCGATCAGCATTAGTGCGATAGCCTTTACGTTGACCACCGGACTTTTTGGGTCTTGCCGTCACAATGTAATCCAGAGAGTGAAGACTTGTCAGGGCGTCAATCGCAGTGCCAACCGTCCCATTGGAGTAATACGCCCAACGTGCCCACTGACGCAGCTCAGTAATGTATCTCATAGGTTCTTGCGCCATTCTGATAATCTGCTCCGTAGAATATGGTGCTGTCTTAGAGCTTCCACAACCGACCGCATTCAAATAGGCCGCTCCGAGTTGAGTGTTGAACTCATGTAAAACTGCTTCCACTGTAGAGGAAATCGCATTCTGCTCAGTAGTATCTCTTGGATGATTTTCCCCGCCTGTCAGTCTGGTCAGCCATGACCGAAATCTTGATTCACCTGCCATAAATCTTCACCTCCTTAATTGTAAAATGTTACATATTCGTATTCTGAACTATCCGAAAATAGATCCTGCTCCAAAAGCTCAATGAAATAGTTGCCATAAGATACCGAAGTATACCGGTCTTTCCGTGCTCCAGACCGTTCTTCAATTTTAATAAGCCCAGTTTGATTTTGCACCGTATACTCCAGCCCAATCATTTCATTGATTAGTGCTACAGTTTCCAAGAAAGGACGCTCATAAAAAAGCTGAGTTTCGACATCTGCTGTCTCATAGTCCGGAACAATTCGCTGTAGTTCCTCCACACCCTCTTGATTGGGCACCATTAGCTCAATCATTTTACTGTTGAGTGTATTTTTCATACATACAGCGATTTTACTGTTCGTTTCCAACTGGGCTTTAATAGAGTAAACTACTTCTTTCTGACCGGCAATTACGATACGAGATCTTAGGTTATCGTCGTTCATGCACGACCAAGGCTCATATTCTACATTGCGTTCTACATCATATAGAACCTTCGCTAAGGCATCGTAAATAGCAATACCTGCATTTCTGGTATCCAATACACAGTAGTCCGCATCAAAGTCTGTAAATAGTTGTTTGATCCGAATGGCCTGCTTGGTTGTTTCAAATTCCGTTTGAGGTTCCATATACACCACTTGCCGGCGATACCCTTGCTTAACTTCAATGTGTTCTCCGTTCACATCAGAAGTCTTGTATTCCATACTTTCTGGCAAAGCACGAATACAAGAGAAAATAGAGTTATCGTTGCTGTCTCCCCCCTCAGTGGCAATATCACAAGATATAATACGGATTTCTCCTTGCTGCCGAGGAATAGCATAGAGATTTCTTGCCCGCATCAAAACATCCTCGTTTTTCCGTGGATAGAATGGACGTTTTAGGCAACGGTTCTTATTCAACATCTCGTAAGTAAAGTAAGCGTGGGCGTTTTCGGCAATCATTTGGTTTTCGTACTCGATTGCCCATGCTACACTATCCAGTTTGTTCCGTTCTTTGATAAGGAACGCCCTTGGTTTGATTGCGTGTTTCAACGAAATGCTATAATCCATGCCAATCAGAATAGCAGAATCTTTTTTCAACATATCTTTCACGATGATCTTCATCTGATCCCACATCCAATGGTTTTTATACCATGCAGAACTGATATAGACCTCTTTCGGCTCCTCGATCAAAGAACTGTATTCCTCATACTTCAAAATACATGGAACCTGCCGCACATATAGAAAAGGAGAGAGAACGGTATCAATTATGTTTTTCAGAATCATACGGAACTCTTCATAAATCATTACAGTCGCACGGTGTCCACGAGCATTGTCATTGGCCGGCACCACAATAATAGAGCTTCCATTATGGAAGAAAACCTCAATTTCATTCTGATTATCACGGATGCGCTCAATCTCCGCCTGCAACAACGGAGATCGAGGTAGAATTTCCTTCTGGATTTTCTCAGACACAATCAGCTTTGCCTGTCCCTTCGTGGCTGAAGCTACGACGATTTTCGCACCTGGTCGCAAAATTGCTTCCTTACAAGCATAAATCGCAATGATAAAGGATTTTGCGGCACTCCGCGCTGCAACCAGACAAATACTTGGAAAGATATCCATTAGAAACAAGATAATGTGTTGATAAAGGTGAAGAGTAATCCCAAAATAATACTGTACGAAACGGCTTGGGTTTCTTCTCCAAAAGGTAATCCAATCCATTAGTTTCTGTACTCTATGGGGATCTCCCAGATAGTTTGAGGATGAAAAATGCTCATGTACATGACGCTGCCGTTCATCCATAACTTTTTCGTAATTCATGCTCACTCCTCCGATCCAGACAGGTTAAACTCCTTATCCATTTCTTTGGAGCCAGTTAAAAGGTTGTTGAGTGGCCGTAACATGAACCTTTGAATGTACTCTTTTAGATGGTCATAATCAGCATAAATCGCCTTATCCTTATAGAAGTCAGCCGGACAATGTTCCTCAATATCCCGAATCATCACACCCAAAGGACTGAGCTGCATTTCTGCTTCTGCTTTCTTCTTACGATCTTCAATCTCCGTTGTGGCCGCTTCGATAAACGCCTTGTAGGAATTTGCAAGAGCACCAACACCTGCCGCACTATTTTTCACACTGTTTTGTAAATTCAGCTTCAAATAGCAGATGGAAACATAAAGCTCATCCTGTCGTTTATCCACAGGCGCACCACAGCGATCTACCCAGCTGTCATATTCTCCTTGCAGGGTATCATAATCACCATCAGAGAATCCCAATCCAAATCTGCGGATCACCTCGATATTAGTTGTAATATCGTCATTGTCCTCCGCCTCTTGTACAGTCGCAGCATTTTCAACCTCAGCCTCAAAGCGCCTGATTAGCGTATCGGAATATGTGGACTCTTTGCTGCTCTGCTTAATATTCAGCTTAGAGATATATCCACTCATGCGATTGCGATTGGCACTGATTTTTCGTGAAGCGGCCCATGCTGTTTCGTCCACACATAGATCTATAATCTGACACACGCGCTCCATTGCAGAATCCTCATCCTTATCAAAGAACGGGATATTCTCTTCAAACATTTCTGCCACGCATTTACGACAGTAAACTACATAACCGTTGTTCCCCTTAAACAGTGGGGACTTAGAAGGAGAAAAATTTCCCTCTTGCTTTGTGTACTCATGGCCGCAGCGTGGACAGCGATATACCCTATCCTCAACAACACGCGGCTCGGCCTCGCTCGGTTTTGCATCCTTATTCACTTTCAAAGGAGCAGGTTTCTTTAGCTGTTTCTTTGCCGCCATACTGCGACCTCCCTTCTTAATATGACAAAACCTCGGAAATCCGAAGATCCCGAGGTTTTTTTAGTCGTTATAGTATTTTGCTGGTGCGCCTAAAGGGACTCGAACCCCCGGCCAACTGGTTAAAAGCCAGCTGCTCTACCAACTGAGCTACAGGCGCATATATAAGGGTGGGTAGGGTCTGTGTGGCCGTATCCCACTGGCCTACCCTCACTGATACGGGTGCAAAACATACTTTTTCAGGCTCTCGAAGTCCCGTTGGGGTATGTTAGCCCGCCGCGCTCCTGATCGGCTATGCCGCTTTGCTTACAGCGTTTAGGTTATCTATCGCGTTTTGCCTGCGCCGGAATTTCACCGGAGGGAGCGACCCCTATGCTACCCACACTCGGTCAATTTTTATTTTACCGACGTGTCAGAACCGTCACACGTCATCCAGGGTAGAGGTGTGCCTTTTCAGGCTGGTGGGTTGAGAAGGTAACGATCCTTCATCCTACGGTTTTTCAGACCGTCGCTCAGACCTCATAAGCCATCAACCCATATATGCGCATTTTTGTTTAACGGTAATCACAGGTCAGCGCATAAGACCACCGCCCGTTTCGTAGGGGTAACGCCTTTTCGTACCGTTTATCATAGGGTCGTTAGAAAATGGTAAATATCAACACATCCCGTTGGCGACGGAGGTGGGATTTGAACCCACGGACGGCTCATCACCGCCTCCAGTTTTCAGGACTGGTGCCATCAACCACTCGGCCACTCCGCCATTTGAACCCGACCTTGTTTTAGTTGCATATCGGGTAGCAACAAACACTTGTGGTAGGGGAGGTGGGAATCGAACCCACTCAGCCCGAAAGCAACGGATTTACAGTCCGCCCCAGCTCTCCAACTCTGGCGCTCCCCTATATAAATTGCATAAGTGACTCCACTCCCAGCCTCACCACACACCTTTACGCTGTGCCATATTTCAGCCTTTCTATCGGGGAGCAGGGGGATTAGTGTTTCCCATCTGAGTCTACCAAGGTATTTCGATGTACATGACATCCGTTGCACATATCCACGCTTCCGCAGTTACGTGGCTGTTGCCATCTGTGTGCGGCTATGGCCTGTGCGCAGCTTCCGCAACGCCCTCGATAGTACAACGCTACCTAACCGCTCTTTCTTTTATGCCCAGTCACTCCCTCACAGGAGGCCACCTTGGATTACGACCGCCACTCACAGCCGTGATATGTTATCTCAATCGGGCAAATATGGAGCTGGTGCAGGGACTCGAACCCAGAACCCACCGCTTACAAAACGGTTGCTCTACCATTAGAGCTACACCAGCAAATGGAGCTGACGCAGAGACTCGAACTCTGAACCCGCTGCTTACGAAACAACTGCTCTACCATTGGAGCTACGTCAGCATGGCAGGGGCCGAAAGATTTGAACTCTCACCAAAAGTTTTGGAGACTTTCATGCTACCGTTACACCAGACCCCTATATGGCGACCTCGGCGGGTTTCGATCCCGCTACCTCCAGCGTGACAGGCTGGCGCTCTTCCGATTGAGCTACGAGGCCATTTTACTTATCCCAAGGTATTTTATCATCTAAATCCAGGGGAGACTTCGCTGTACTAATTTGTTCATATCCGTCTTCAACCTTGCGCCATAAAGTAAACCGCATCCTTTCCAGACATTGAGTTATGAAATATTCCTGTCCGGTTGTCGTAATACAATGAACACCAGTCCCATTCTCAGAAGAAGGAAATTTTCTCACGATTTTCGGTTTATTATCAGCAGATCCTCTTGCCATAGCTACTCCTCTTTTTGGTGATGCCGGAGAGATTTGAACTCTCAAACTCCGCCTTGAGAGGGCGGCGACTCTACCAATTCGTCCACGGCACCAAGTATGGTACTCCCAGCGAGGCTCGAACTCGCATTACCGGCTTGAAAGGCCAGCCTCCTATTCCAGTTAGAGGATGGGAGCATATATTAAGATGTGGGCGAGGATTTGCACCTCACATAACCCAGCCAGAGCTGGAGTCCTCCGGTTGTATCGTCTTTGTCAAACGCCGCACAGCTCTCCACCACTGTCTTACGACTCCATAGCGTCTACCTATTCCGCCACCACATCTTTGGCAGGGGTGGCTGGAATCGAACCAACGATGCGGGAGTCAAAGTCCCGTGCCTTACCATTTGGCGACACCCCTAAATCGCTATTGTATTTTTCTCAGAAATATGGTATAAACTTCTTGTAGCAAACTTTATAAGGAGGCGTAACCATGGCTGAGGAAAAGAAAACCGTTACTCGTAGGAAACGCACACCGGAACAACGTATCAAGGACATCGACGCCCAGATCGCAAAGCTACAAGCAGAAAAAGCAGAGCTTGAAAAGCCAATCAAAATCCAACAGATCCTGGCAAAAGCATCCGATATGTCTCCCGAAGAAATCGCTGAAAAGCTCGGTATTGAGCTGTGATTTCTCTCCCCGCCGAAAGGCGGGGTTTCTTTATGGAGATACCGATAGGATTTGAACCTACGATCCTGGGGTTGCGGCCCAGAGCCTTACCAATCTTGGCTACGGTATCATAACGGGCCTAACAGCGTGTATCGTTGCCTTATGCAATCACTGTTTCCACTCTGAATAGAGCGTGTCAGGGTTTCTGGTTTGCCCTCCGCCTACTATAAACCCTTGTTCGGCTTGGTGCTGGTGGTGGGACTTGAACCCACACGCCATTTCTGGCAACAGATTTTGAGTCTGCCTCGTCTGCCATTCCAACACACCAGCGTGTTTCCTACGGAGCACATTTTGGGTTGTCAATTAAAAGTTGATTCCAAAAAAAAGTTGCTGTTAGTGCTCCAATGGTAGGGATAGTGGGAGTCGAACCCACACGCGAACTGCGTCGGAACCTAAATCCGGTGCGTCTGCCAATTCCGCCATATCCCCATAAAACCATCCAAGGCAATCTGATCGTCACCAGTTGCAAGGAGCTGCGGCCAGCTCCACATGGCTGGTAATATCCCACTTGGCTCTACGTTCACTAACGGTTTGTGGGCAACCAACAGGTATTTTTCCCTGCTCCCATCCCTCCACTATTTGCTAAAGATGCCAGGGGAGCCGGCACCTATCATCATATCTGCCAAAGTAGAGAAGTCACAGATATAATAGATTGGAGTGAGAAACGGGACTTGAACCCGCAACATCCGACTTGGAAGGACGGCGCTCTACCAATTGAGCTATTCCCACATATTGACCTACTCACACCGTAGGCCATGGTGCCAACTCTCTGCTGTTGGGACGCAGCGGTTTCGCTTGAAACCTGCTAAAAGTTTTCACTGCCAGATTGTGAACATTTCTATTCCCCATTCAGTTTACAGTCTCCGCTCTGTTTGTGGGGTGGGCATGGTGGCGGGAGTGGGACTCGAACCCACGATCTCCAACTTATGAGGATGACGAGATGACCGCTTCTCTATCCCGCTATATGTTGGCAGTTCTAAAAACAGCACCGATGTAGACATCAGTTGCCTGTAAACTCTCTGCCATGTTTTGAGCTACTGGCTGGCAGGGTGGGACTCGAACCCACGACCCTCTGATTAACAGTCAGATGCTACTGCCATCTGAGCTACCCGCCAATACTTAGGCTACGAGACGCGAAAAAAATGGAGGTGGTTATCCTTGTCGGACTTAAAAAACATTTGATAGAATATTTTGAAAATTTGCTGTGCGCGTCTCACAGGACACTTTTTTTCTTTTTTACCTTAAAAAATTATAAATTGCTGTTAGTGTCCCTATGTATGGTGGAGCCGAGGGGATTCGCACCCCTGTCCGAAATTCCTACATGAGCAAGACCTTCTTACACAATAGACGATTTTCCAGCGATGCCTTGCGGCGGGCACTTGCGATACCGTCAAATCTTTCCTAGGGCGTACTGGTTTGTACACCTCCACCACCTTGTCTTTATTTTACAGAAGCACAAGGAGAAACTGCACGTGCTGGATGATTCTTTAACCGCAGACGCTTACCCATATCCAGCTGGTGCGTCGTTTTGGAATCCAGCCACCAATCAGGCAGCAGCCCTCTCAGCCACAAAAGCAGCAAAAGCGGGGTGGATCATTACAACAGATTCAGTGTTGTCATTTCATTTTTAGGTATGCCTTTAGGCGGTCATCTACCTGTGAGTCTTGCACTCTCAAAACCCCGTCGAATCTAAAAACGGCCCCATATAGAATTGTCAAAGTACCTATGGTCGGGACGAGAAGAATTGAACTTCTGACCGCACGATTATCAGTCGTGTGCTCTACCAACTGAGCTATATCCCGATTTAGCGATATGCGTCCGAAGAACCTCGTTCATGACCGATAGGTTTCTGACAGGAATAGTAGTTAAGTAATGAACTGAACCACACAAGCGTCAGCATAACCAACATATCTTGCTGGTGGAATTAGGGAGGATCGAACTCCCGACCTCCTGCTTGCAAAACAGGCGCTCTCCCAACTGAGCTACAACCCCATACATTGATTTTGTTTGTTTCTAAGGAAAATTTAATCTTTCCATCATACTCACCACTGGGCCTTCGCCCTACCTCCATAATCTTCTTCATTGTTCCGCCACCAGGGAGACAAGTCTGAGCTTCGGGGAGCGACCCCTAACTTCTTGCCCCAGCGCCATAGCGCCACCTCCTACGTGAGCCTGTTTACTCACAAATTTCACCGTTCGTTCAGAAAAGTTTTGAATTAAATACTTACTTTTATAGTAATTTCTTCAAAAGATTTTGCAATCTGTCCTACGGCTACTCTAACCAGTGACTTTCGTTATAGCCGGATTTCTCCGACATCAAGACAGGAGCGCATTGTTGGTTTTACCTCCGTATCTCTCGGCTACCACACCGAGCTACTGCAAGGCTTATTCTCCACAGGAGCGTCTATTGTTGCGCCCGAAAGTTCTGTGCGTTATGAAGCGATAACTCTTGGCGACATATGTTTCTGTTGGCGGTTTCCGCCTCCCCACCGTACATCACTGTACAGTAGCGGCCTCACTTGAAAGGTATCCCTATGCTACGATGTCCATAGACAATCGCCAAGTCAAACCGAAAATACCATACGCCTCGGAGTGCTGACACACTTTGTTCACCGAGTTAGTAATAAGCATGATGCAAAGATTAAATTTTCAAGGAACATTGATTTTGTTCGCCGCTATGGTTATAGTATAGCACGCTCTGAACCAGATGTCAATAGCGGCGAACAAAATTTTTTCAATTTTTTTCTGCTCTGCTCAACAAGCGGAGTTTCCCAGGGTCGTTAGCCTTTACAGCCTCTTTCAAATTATCACCAGGACGGAACACAACCACCCGATAATCGTCCATTTGTCTTTGCTTTTTGGTATGGATGTCTCGCACAAGACATCCTTTCCTTGTCTTCACCTCAAATGTCCCAAATCCCCGAATTGTTACTTTCTCGCCATGAGCCAACGCCTCTGCAATGACATGGAACACATCGTTGATTACAGCACCAGCCTGATTTTTGTAATAGTCCATCTCGGACAAGGCAACTACAAGATCGTTTTTGAGCACATGATCACTCCTCAGTTCAGTTTGATCTGATAATATGCGTCAGCGCCAATCCCAGGCGTAAACACCATCATCAGTTGACCCGGAGTGGAATATAACCGCTTCCCGTTCGCATACTCGTCAGTTCCGCAAAGGCACCTTACGATCATGCTCTCAATGCCCAATTCCTCAAATTCCTCTTTGTGGTGCTTATCAGCAAGGATAACATAATCAATTCCAGAGCCATATTTCTTCACAAACAGAGTGTTCAACGTCCTGCCGGCGTTCTTCACACTGTCAAGGTCGCCGTGAGTGGCGCAAATCTGATAACCACACACATTAAAGTATAGAAATTCGTAATACTCAGCTTGGGGAAATTGAATGTCGCCCCTATCACCCAGTCGTTGTTCCAGCCACCAAGGAATCAGACGCTCCATGTTATCCGCGTGAATGCTGTCTTGTTTATTCTGGACGGTGCGCAAATGATTTCCGTAGGTTGCGTGTACCACCGTTTCGTCAACTACATCTGCCAGAGCAGCCACTGCTTGGGCAATAATTTCCGACACCTGCATCACCTGATCGCACACCAACTCTTCAGAGGCAACACGGGCACTGGTGTGAATCGCACCGTGGGCCATATCCCCCAGCAGAAGGATATGAAGCCTCCGACAGCGATGCAGTCTGATCCGTTCGATTGCCGTTTCCACCAACCGTTCCACACGACAGCGGCACACTTCGGTATTATAACGCTCCCAGATGTTATCTGTCACCATACCATAGTGCCAATCCGCAAACACAATAACCGCTTCGTTATCACCATAGGCGTAAACGGAAGATTTGTCTATATTCAGAGGCGTAGACTCGTTCAATGCCGCAGCCGCCTCCACAAGACGGTCTTCCAGATTTTCAGTCCGTCCAATGCGGTCAACCAGCTTGTTAAACTCACGCCGCTGATCAAAGAGCCGTTTAGATTCTTTTCTGGCTTCAGCAATTTTGATATCAAGCTCTCCCAGATATTGCTCTTTATCCGGTCGGTCTACCGCTGCATACTTTCGCTTAAAGTGTTGGGCGACGGCATAGCCAGAGTATGGCGTAACAGACGCCGCTTTCCTCAGACTATCCCGATGACAGTCCAGCTGAGTCGCCTCTACGATATCTTCCCAGTCCAGGTCGTCCGGTTTCTGCTCCATCTTAATTTCAATCAGACGAAGCCCATACTCGTAAAGATCTTCACCATCTTTTTGCTCGTACTTAGGGTTCACGAATTGTTTCACCTCTCTTCTGTCGGCGGCAATTCTATCTGTCGCTCAATTATTAGTGTAATATTGGGTACTCCACTCCACCGTTTTAGAATTTCCTCTATGCTGTAGGTGTTTACTTTATCCCTGTGAAATTCCGTCAAGGTTCCGTCAGAACAGTCGATTGTGACATTTGTATATTGTTCTCTTTGCTCCTGAAAGGCCATCAACACTCACCACTCTGGCTTTTTCTTCGCGCATCCCGTAGCGCACGTTGGCGGTCAAACTCCTTCACCCTTTCTGCAGCCGCAGAATTACTGTCGGCAATCGGACGCATCAGCTCCTCGCTCTCCGTACAGAAATAGTGATGCCGTTTGGAATCTTGCTTCATGGTACGGGGAAATTTATAATGCGGGAACAGTTTGACCAGTAGGTCTTTCTCTTGCTTGGTAATCGAAATCACGAAAAACTCATCCTTTTCATATAGATTCGAGGGGCTTGATTTTGTTCGTTACTTCCCCTTCATAATTTGACCACAAAAATGCTATTCCTAACCGCCGAGCAACCTCGGCGGTTAGGTGTGGTCAAATTAGAATTTTTCTACCAAAAAGCAATAATTCACACCCGGATTTGTGCTTTTTCAACGAATACAGTCGGCCAAATTCGCCGGAATCACCATCTCTCTGCGGAATCGGAAGTCATAGATTTCGATACTTCCTGCGATATTTTCATCTTCTACCAGCAACGGGATTGGTGTCCGGCTTTGCTCGATCAAATTCAAGAAGTCCTGATTGGGCAAAGAAAATAGCGCATAGAAAAGAGTCCTTGAAATTTCCTTGTTGGCTGGATCTTCGATTGCCAATAGTAAGCGGTATGCCGTATGACGATTTAGTTTGAGCTTTTCAATGTAGCTCAGGTATTCCTGTCTAACCTCGTTTACCAGAATCGCCTTACCGTAGTTATCCAGATCGTCGTCTGTACCGTTCCAAATCATTTGAATCTTGGATCTCATATCACGCACAAACTCCAGGATACGGTCTACCTGCGGATATTTGACAGAACGAGCGGAATATTCATCTTTGGGCATCAGCAATGCAGAAAACGGCACATAATCACGATGAACATGATTGACACGGAAAGTATTCAGACTGTGCTGTAGGTAGTCCATCGTAGTATCGTGGAATTTGTAATTCTTCCGATCACTGTCATAATACCCTTTCATACGGGCAATCTTTCCGAAAAAGTTGGGTTTGATTTGCCTACCATCATCATCTCGTGCCTCGTGCTTCTTTCTCAGCCTTTTAATCTCCGCTACACTATCTACGGCGTATTCCCGTTTGGCTTTGTCGATTTCGATGTTAGAAAGCACATCCAACTGGGCAATTTCACAGTAAAGCTCCTCCACCTCGGAGAAGTCTGCGCCGCTGTTCAGTGCATCCCATAGTTTAGTATTCAGCTCTTGCGAGAGATTTACAATCTCACCAATCTTGTTGACCGATGTTTTGATGTCCAAATCGGACTGATCCGCACGAGTGTAATGCCGCACAATCTTCTTGGCGTCAACCAGACTTGTAGGAACCAAGAAGCGATTATAATTCCTCTCTGCGGCACCAATTAGGATGGGATTGTCAGTTAAAAGCATAGTATCCGAGTCAAAATCAGCACCGGATAAACGGAATAAGATATTCTCCTCAATACTGTTGACACACACGACTTCTTTAGTGAGATTGAAAAAACGCTCAATTTCTGAATTTTCACGGTTTTTTGTCAACAGAATATTCCCCATTGTTACATGAGGACTGCGGGAGCCAAGAATGGTCTGATTGAAGCGAAAGCGCTTGCTATAAATATTGCCAGCTCCAATTTGGCTTGTGCCATCAAACGACCCAATAGCCGCATACAGCATTTCCATCGGATTACCCAGCAAAGTAGAGTAATTGCCGTCAACCAAAATATGACCTCTGCGAATGTCCTTTTTGAACGCTTTGCTTATGTCGTGCTTGAAGTCTTCATACAGACGGGTATTTGCAAATTTATCTGTAACCCCTAACATCTGATAGACGATATCATTTGTGGTTGGTGCTGCGTTAATCGGCTTATCAACACCAGAATAACGGATATGATACCGCAATACTGCCGGGTCATTCTGAATCATTCTCAGATAGTCCAACGACGGTTTCACCAACAAATCTACTTCCTGTTGCGTCATCTGCAAAGTATTCAGCAGCTGGTAATGAATCTGAACCATACGTCCATCAAAGAAGTCCGTAGGCTTCTCATATTTCACCACACCAAAATCACCGTCATCTTCTAAGAGCCTCAGCCACGTTTCCAACGGGCCAAACTTTACATACTTGATGCTGCTTGGCGTCGTGATGATTTTGATGTCACTAATCGAATTTGCGAGAGTAAACCCGTTTAGCTGGGACACCTCTGTGATTCCTTGAGCAGCAAAAAACTCCTGAATATTGCAGTTGAAGCAAGCCGACTTGAAGAAGCGGTTGCGGAGCAGGATCATTCCGTGTTCACCATACTCTGCCATTGCACTCTTGTCTATCAAAGACTGTCCATCCCAGATGCTATTCTCAACTTCAACATCTTCTGGCTGAGATGATAGCCACCCATCATCCCCAACTCTGGTGGCGATTACTCGATCTTTGAACTTACTGGTATAATCGTCAATCACCAGGAAGTTTTCGGGACGAAGTGGAATTGTACCAATGATACTGCTCAACGTCAGAGCAATGTAAGCCTCAAATCCGGCCAGGTCAAGGTCTTGCCCATCTCGGATGTGTAAACCGCACTGCTCCCATTTGTGCATACGAGGATAAAGCCGTTCATCAATAAAGAGGCACTTGCCAACCCGACCGCTGCCAGCAGAACGCTTAAACCTCCGAAAACGAATACCGTCACACACAAAGCCATCATGGTACAACCGACTCCGTAACTGGGCAGCGGTGAAGACAACTTTCATACTTTTTCCCAGCTTGTAAACACCGTCCTCAAACACAAACAGATTCCCCAAGACTGAAGACTCCACAGGCTGATCCACTGGGTTATCTACTCGAACAGCGATCAATTCTCCGTCCTTTATGCAGATATTGTCTACCAACTCTACATCAGACGGGAGATAACCGTATTTGATATAGGTTTTATCGAAAAAACGGTTAAACTCCTTGACACTGTACTTAAACGTTACATTGATGACTCGACGGCAATATTCTTTGCCTCGTTTGAAGAAAGTAAAGTCCATTCTACGGTAGATTTTCTCAAAGACCTCACGCATTTTAATAAGATCCAGACTGTAATCCAGCGTATTCACAAACCGTTTCGTATTAAATTCACCACGATTGTCTCCGCTACTATACCTCACGGTATATTCCGTACAACAATCATTGGAATAGTTGGACAAAAACAAATCCTTTGCGTCCGCAGACACGATGTACACTGAATTATTGATAGGTCTACCCTCCATTCTTTATCCGAACCAAATCACCGTACCAGAATAGCCACTTGGGTTCCTCCACCAGTTCAATGATTGCGGAAAATCCATCCTCCCGCTTCCGATATAAGCGAACAGTGAATACCTTATCCCTACTGGACTCAACAAAAGCCTGATACTCCTCTGTCGTTTGGGCATAGTCCTCACGCTTGGTGATACGGTCAACATCCAATTTAACCAAATCACCTTCATGCAATGGGTTCTCAATCTCCTGAGAGAGCTTGTTGAGTTTATCCGCCGCGTGCTCCCGCACGCTCTTTTTGTGTTTCTTTTGAAACGCTCTACGTTGTTCACGATTCACTGACATCAACCTCCCCGTCAGAATAATCGTTGATCATCTTTTGATACTCCTCCGCATTCTCTTTCAAGATGCGGGAATAATAATTCTCGTTCTCCTCTGATTCGTCAGCCGGTGTATAGTCCGAGCAGTACCCAGGACACTCACCGCCACACTGATCTTTCCAGATACATTCTTGATTAGCGGTGTTCATTTGCTACCTCCTTCCGTTGTCTCCACCGCTGCGTCAGCTTTCCTTAAATCCTCCAAACGCTTCTGTCTCGCTAATTCAAGTCTTGCCTTTGACGCCGCAATTTGCTCCGCCGATAGATTGCTTTTCTTCTTCGGCCTGATTCTAAACCAGTCAGCCGGGAGTTGAACCAAAATACTCCCGTCATTGTTTACGTGCCGAATATCCACTTCGCCCGGATATTCTTCATGTAATCGTTGAATCTCCCTAATCCACTTCTTTTCAGATGTAGAAAAGGTAGCTGTCTTTTCTCCGTAAATATGATCCCATGCAGTTTCTTTGATGTCTTCCATAACTTCACCGCCTTGATTTTATTCGTCGTTATCGGAGGAAGAAAGATCAATCAACCACTGCTTCAGTAGTTCTCGCATACGCCGGCTAGGAACATAAATCCAGATTTCTTTCCCGTCACGAATTGCAGACCGCCAAATCCACTGAATCATTTCGCCCAAAGCATACTCATTCTCTTTCACTTCTACGCCATGATCCATAAAGTAATTCTTCATCAGGGGGTTATAGAACACATTGACGCAGTAGGCCAGATGATCCCTACCACGATATATGTTTGTCGCTCGGATGTTGTACGAGAGAAATCCTTTGGTATAACCCTTACCTTTCAAGATGTCCTGATAGTTTTTGAAAGTAGTCCATAGATTTTGTCCGGTCGAAGAGCCAAACCGATTCGTGAACACGTTTACAAGATTGTTTCTCATCTGGCGAAGCTGAGGTTGACCTTTTGCTTTTCGCGCCCGATCATACCACGAGGAAGACAGACTTGCATACTGATCTCCAATCTTATTCAGCTTTGTGTCCTCTAAGATGTGGATTTTTTCATGCAAAGTCTTCACATACTCTGGCATATGCACATAGTCCGTAAAATGGTACTCACCACGCTCATACACCGTCCCGATTTTCTGAACCTCGATTCCCGCCATGTCGAAGTAGTATTTTTGCATTTGAGCGTCGAACATATAGGTCAAAATAATAACATCCTGAAAAGCGTGAAAAACTTCGATAGGATACAGCCAAAGCATCAGGCACTCTTTGTAGAGAATGACATTGCCAGTCATACACATATCCCGCAAGTCTTCAAAACGGCCCTCGTAATCTTCTTTGACCCACCGCACTCGGCAGTCATCGTCCACCTCAATCATCTCAGTGCGAAGCATTTTCAAGTCTTTTTGGGATATTTCAAGGTTTTGCGCCACCTGGAACACCTCATCCAGAATGAGTTTATACCCTCCGTCCCGAATGAGTGAAATTGTCTCAGTGGTATACATCTCAAACAGAGAGTGAGTGCTGGCAATATTGCACCTCTCCGCCAACAGCCGGTGTAAATCCCCCAGCTTCCGGTTCCCTTTGTTCTGCGGATCTTTGAAATCCCGCACGGCACAGCTCCGTTTGATACGCTCCACCTCATCCAGATATGGAGTAATGAAGATATATCGGCTCTCCTCGTCACTGTTCATTAGGGTAATCGCGCTCTCGGTCTTGCCAGCTCCCATAATCATATCGCACACTTTAACCGTCACGCCTCCACCCCCTTTGCAATCTGCCGGTAATGGAAGAATTGAATCTGCTGAACATATCCAGCATATCCAGCGTACTTACTGGGGTCAAAGTCACCATGATAAATGTCGTCAATCAACCGATTGATCCATACATCTCTGGGGTAGCTGTCCATACGGTGTAGGCCGAAGAGCATAACGCAATTTGCTACTTTCTCACCTACCCCGTTCAGATCCAGCAGTGTCTTCTTAGCCTCATTATCATCCTGCGCCGCAAGACCAATCCAAAAATCAGGCTGATAATTACAAAGCTCTTTGACATACTTCTCCCTGTATCCCAGGGATGCACAGGCCAGATCCTTTCCTCTCAACTGTTCCGCAGTAGGGAAACTGTAAATCTCGTGACCGGCCACCTCTCCCAGCTGTGTACCAAAGTTTTGGCATAGGCACTCCACCGCACTCCTGATCCTGGGAATGTTGTTACGCTGGGAAATCACAAAAGTAACGACCATTTCCCACAAGTCCTGCCGCAAGATTCTGATTCCGCCGCCCCTCTGAATTGCTTCAATCAAAAACAGATCGTCGGCCATCTGTCGCTGATATACTCCATAATCTTCGCTTAGGTCGAAGTATGCCAACCACACATCCCGAAAATCTTCCCAAGTACAGCGGAACACATACCCGCCGTTGCTTTGACAGTCAATCTTTACAAAATGCTGCCCTGTTATCGCCAGAAAGCTACCATCGGGAAGTGACTGAATCCGAAAACATTGGCCGGACTCGGCGATTTGCCCTATATCGAACTGTGGGGCACTCAGCAAAACACCGTTACTGACTAAGTGGCAGATTGCTTTTTCTCCATTCATTTAGCTCACTCCTTTCTTCAAGATATTTGCGGATAACATCAAGCCCACAGTAGACCAAATCACAATACGGTTTGGAACCGTCGCCGTCATAATGTGTGATTGCCTTACAAACCTCGTCCACCGTCAGATCTTTTGGCACCCACTTGAACATATCCAGCACGCTCTCCATCTTTTCCATGAGACGAATGTTGTCCGCACAGGTCTTGATTTGGCTCTTCGCCAGTGTCAACATGGTCATCGGGTCAATACCATATAGAGCTGCGGCGTCGTGGTAGATCTGAACCTCCGCTACCAGTCGTTCACATTTCTCTTTCAGCTCTTTCACAGCTTCGTCATGCTCAATCATATTCACCACCCCTTTCCTTTCTGATTTCGTCTTTCACCTGCCGACGCAATTTTCGCTTTGCATCCCGCTTGTCGCTCCTCAACTGGTTCAGCCGTGCGTGTTGGCAGTACATATACCGGGCAAACCCGTCAATGCTGAAGAGCTTTCTGTACTCATTACCTTTACTCATCACCCGCCCCCTCCTCTTTGCCATAAAGCTCCTCACCCAAGCGGTTATACTCTGTAAAGATTGCGTCGAATGCCGCATTCCATATCTCATCGTGCTCGTGCTCCACACCGACCGCAACATGAGCAAGCTCATGGGCAAATGTCTCTACACAGACATTGATGGAGTGCTCCGCAAAGATGACGATTTGCGGGATCTCTCCCTCGACAAAGTGCGTAAATCCATACTCTTCCTTGTGGTCGTCATCTTCATGCTGGTCAAAGAACGCCGTGAAAGGCTTATCATATAGGTTTTTATAAGCCTGACACACCAGAGCGAAAGGATCGTTGACAAAGGGACTGATAAAAGCTACCATACTCACAACATCACCTCGATTTTGTTTGTCGTTAATATAAATTCAAATCAGCGTTGTCGCTCAAAATAGAACACTATCTTCTTTGGCGTTGGTGTCACCGTGCCGAATCGGACTGCCTGCCTATATGTGTAGTAATCCCGCGCCAAGGTATCAGGCGTCGATTCTAATATCTTTCGCCAACCCTCCAAAGAGTTGCCACGTTTATAGTGGTTGCAGCTACGACAGGCCGGTAACATATTCGCCAAATCGTCCTCACCATCGCTCCGAAGCGCAAGTACATGGTCTACCTGCATATCCTCAAACGCCAGTTCTTCCCCACAGTATGCACAGTGACCACCCATCTTGTCATAAATGGTACGGCGCTCGGTTTGAGTCAACTTCCGACGATTTGCCATTACTTCACATCCTTCCAAAAGCAATAGAGACATTGGTGTGGACATGGCTTTCGGCTATTCAGCAGTTCTTTCTTTCCTGAGTAGCAAAGACAATCCCGTCTTTGGTATCCAGCGGCATCCATGTCGTCGCCCACTGTCAATCCCATCAGCTGGATATCATATTCGGAGACGCAACCGCACCGAATAGCCTCCGTCAGTGTGGGTTCTGCACAAGCCTCAACTCTCAACGGTACATCGGGTAATGCGCTTTCCCACAGGAGCTTCCATCCACGCAAAACATGATTTGCATATTCGATAGTTTCCTTATCAGGCGAGAACCCTCCACCATACAAACTCGGAAGTCCGCAGTCTGCAAACCGTTTTCTTACATGAGGGTACATATCAATAAGACTCACCCGATAGCGCGAAAACCCGTGTTCTGTAAACATCCCAAAGACCCTTGTGGCCCGCATCATACCCTTTACAGTGGGGATCATCGGGTCAATTCTCACCACGACTCTTTCTTTCGGAAACCCGGAGCCTATCAACTGCAAGGCTGCTTCCATCTGCTCTTCTGGGTGAGGTACATTCGGTTCAACAACTGTACCACCATACCCCGTACAGGTTACATGAATAACTACATTTGGCAAGCCCTTTACCGCTTCAATGAACGCCGGTGTGACACGCTTTGTAATAAGCACCGCGCCATCTACAGTATTTAGCTTGTCTTTCCATGAGAGATCCAGTCCAGCGTCACCGCCGTCTGTTGCTCCAATCTTATACTTAGCCATTGAATTGTCCTCCAGCAGCGGTGTATCGTTCAATGATCTCGTCCAATGTCCTGGGTGTGTAATCCATCCAAGGCATCATACAGCCAACATTGTACATATTGCACTGCTTTTCGTACAGATCCCGCATAAGGAACTTGTTATGCTCCATCATATTCGCTTCAAACGAAATATGGACATGACCGTACAGGTGATACTAACCGCAGAAGTGGTTCTTGAAACACGGAATCGGGTAGTGGCATAGGACAATCTTTCTGCCAGCGTCGTCTACCTCCTTGTAGTCGGCCACCTCATCAAAGCACTTTGCTACGCGATCACTCAGCTTCTCCGGATCGTGGTTGCCTCGGATCAACACCTTATGACCATGCAGACGGCTCAGAATGTTGAACCACATCTCTTCGCCTTTCCAGCAGAAGTCCCCCAAGATGTATACCGTATCAGACGGATCAACCGCCGCGTTCCACCGCTCCACCAGCTCATTGTCCATTTCCTCGGTGGTGAAGAACGGTCGGTTGTCGTATTTGAGAATGTTCTTGTGCCCAAAATGGGTGTCTGCGATGTAAAAATTCTTTGCCACTTATAGCACCTCCATTTTCGGTTAAAAATGTTCGGATTTTAGAGGCGGTCAAAATCGGTTTATGACTTCCAAGGTTATAAATTCGGTTTTTGACGCCCCTCAAAGCCTTGATATTACTGGTTTTTTCAAAATCGTCCCTTAGAAGGGGAAGGGGTATTTTCGCTACGCTCAAAAATCACGAAAAAGTTGTGAAAATCGTATTCTCTGAATTTGAAAAAATGCGGCTTATCCTGCCTCGCTTCGCTCGGCAGTTGCTGGAAACTTATCGCAGGATAAGCCCCCCCCCTCTGCACTCCGATAGTAGGAGCTGACTGGGGTAAAGCTACCGTACATCAGCGGACGCCAGTTCCGGTTCCAGCATTCCCATCAGGTCGATGGAAACCTTATGGTAGGATTTCTTCTCTTCCTCATCAGCGATACCGATGTAGCGCATGGTAATTAAGGCGGAGGAATGTCCAAATAGTCTTTGAAGAAATACAATATCGTGATTGCTCTGGTAGTGGAAGTAGCCAAAGGTCTTGCGTAGGGTGTGAGTCCCGATGTTCTGCTTCAGTCCGCAAGCCTTAGCAGCGTCTTTCAGAATCTTACGAAGAGTATCAACCTCTACATGGTAATTTCCATCTATGTCCTTGATGTTATCTGTGCGAACCTTGCCATCTCTGTCTTTACGAGCTTGGCACTCCCTGGACGGAAATAGGTAGGTGTCTCTGCATAGGCTGGGGCTTTTCACAGGAAAGTACCAGTCAAGAGCCTTAACACAAGAGGAGTTAAGGTACATTCCCCGTCGCTTATGCACCTTATTCTGATAGACACTCATCTTATCCGTAGTGTCAGAGAAATCGTCAGAGACATATTTCAATTCTCCATTAGGGAAAAAGATGTCAGAGTGCTTCAGTTCCAGAAGCTCGTTGGCTCTTAGGCCAAGGTTGATCCCAAGGATAAAGCCAAGGAGATATTTGCGATCTGCGTTATGGTAGAGCCAAGAAGCCATAGCATTCAGATCCTCCTGACGCTTGATGGGAAATACGGTCTGCTCTCCACCAGCACGATAGTTAGGCTTCCGAGGAGGAATATTGGGAAATAGCTGGATAACCTTAGTGCTGGTGTGGGAGGCCACAGGGATGGTAGCTTCATGCTCGAAGAGCGACAACTGAGTATTCATCGAAAACCCTCCATTTTATTCGTCACTACGGACGGGGAAATTCGTGGTTTCCCACAGTTCTATTATACTCTATTTTGATCAAAATGTCAACAATAACTTTGATTTAGTTCTTCATTATTCGGAAGAAATGGCGAGTTTGCGGGTAGGTTAGGTGGACAATTTAAGTCGAAACAAATGCTAATATGATAATTTTTATGTAAGGTTTAACTCTTCTAAGGTTCGAGTTTGTACGGCTGTAAGGCCGAGCGATGAATCGAACGGGTGAGAGGGGTTTCGTGTGGAGAGGAGGGTACTGGAGACATATCGTAGATATGGCGTGAAGTTCAAAATGTAGAGGCTCCCCTCGGTCATGGTGGGCGGTGCTGGCAGGTGGGGCGGGCTTTTCCCGTGTAAATTCGGGGTTATTGGGGGCGGGTTCTGTTTTCTCTCCAAAAGCAGAATTGAAACGACGGCAGCACAGCGGCGGCGGCTGGCCTGAGATGGTGACGGCGGGCAGGCTGTACGGCAGACGGGCGGCAGGTGGGTCGGGGTGTTGCTGGGGTTCGGTATATTATGACTTTGAA
>Ga0137306_101414_pt1 | contig 24702 bp, 19 predicted proteins | sample Inofroosms_March_FD_97187 | JGI IMG/M metagenome (GOLD analysis project Ga0137306, IMG submission 97187) | Mouse cecal microbial communities from Vienna, Austria - N-Acetylneuraminic and N-Acetylglucosamine D2O microcosms_March | ecosystem: Host-associated > Mammals > Digestive system > Large...
CACCGCGACAAGGGCCGCACCCCAGTAGATCAGGATATTCGCTGTTTTGCTGAAAGCCGTTTTTTCACGAAGCAGCCGGATGAGCCGGGAAAACACAAAAAGCATGATTCCGTAGGTGATAAAATAGGGCAGGAGGAAGACTCCGGCACCGGAGGGAGCCTCTGAAACGGCGGCAAGAAAGACAGCACCGCAGAACAGCAGAGCAAAGGAAAACGCCATACGGTTCTTTGAGAGGACGGACTTCCACGGCGGGCAGGGGAGTGCGCCTGTCTCCGAAAGGGAACGCCGGGCCTTCTGATTCCAGATAAGAAAATCAGTTATAAACCACCCGGAGCTGACAAGGAGGACAAAAACCACAGCGCCCTGGGAGCACAGAAGGGTTCTTTTCTCATAGCATGTGAACAGATTCAGGAGACAGAGGACCATGAACAGCAGGCCCATGGCGAGGCAGGAACTGACGGCTGCCTTGCGGATATTTCGGTAACGCTCACAGGAATCGGTCTCCACAGGGATAGCGTTCAGATCGTCCGTGCTGAACACATGGAGATATCCGTTGGTTCCCCTGTAGTCCCAGCCTGCTTCCTGGCAAAATTCCCGGTACTGCTTTAAGGGGCGGGTCTGATTGGAGGCATAAGGACCGGAACCTTTCATGACTTCCACGCAGTAGCGGACAGGATGGGGGTCACAGGCCCGGAAATGAAGGAAGAAATTGTTCAGACTTGTCAGTTCCCAGCCTTTCAGAGCCATATCCTCCAGATAGTCCCTGAGAGAATCATTTTCATATATATTGAAATAAGAAAACACAAGTTTTTTATTCTTCATGATAACCTCCTTCTTCTAAAGCGAGATAGGGATAACCGTCTTTTACCAGTGCCTGGAGCCTTGTGTATTCCGCGCGGACCATGGCCTTCCCCTTGTCTGTGATGACATAGTATCGCCTTCTGCCCTGGCTTCCGGTCTCCAGAATGATCTGTTGTTCCTCAAAACGAGCCAGCAGTGTGTACAGAGTGCCTGGCCCCACCTGGATCCGCTGGCCGGACAGGGCGGATACCCGTCTGGATATGTCAGCGCCGCACTGTGGTTCCCAGAGGGCAAGGAGAATGTAGTACATCTGCTCGCTGAGGCTTTGAAACTGTTCACGGGCCATGAGAGGCCTCCTTTCTGTAATATCGATATTCGATAATAAAAGTATAATATCGAATATCGATATTGTCAAGGAAAATAGCGGAAGGTTTGAGGTCAGGGGCCCCTTTTTGGCGATGTCTGGAAAAAACTGTCCGGCGGCTATAGTTACAAATCAGGCAAAGAAACGTTACATGAAATTAAATAAAAATTAAGTTTTATAAAAAATTATATAAAATGTAACGCGACTTGTAACAGTGCCTTGCTATGATGGTGTATAGAAGGGGTGATACAGGTTTGATTGATAAAAAGTTAGTGGATGTATCTGCACCGAATCTGATCAGTATCTGTGTGGACGACGATCCAGAAGGAAGGCAGCGGATCAGGTTTTACAGCAGATATGCCAGGGATGCAGTAATACTCACTGATATGAATCAGCTGCTGATCGAGTCGGAGCAGCTGATGGACAGGATCGGATATCCCCAGACCTCTACGCGCGGCCGGAGCTTTAGCGGAACGCAGCAGAGTACAGCAAAGAAAGGGGCAGAGCGAGTGAGAACCGCAGACGAAATCTTAAATGAAGTCGGGAAAAAAGCTACATTTGTAGTCAATGTCCAGTATCGTCAGAATGCAACATGGCAGGGCAAAGTGCTGTGGGCGGAGACGGGAAAAAGCTGTAATTTCCGGAGCGCGTTGGAACTGTTGAAATTGATAGATGGTGCGCTGGACGAAGCCGAAGAAGGCGTACCGGAAAAAAAGGAGTAAGGAGGAGAGTTTTTCATGTGGCGGAGAAGAGACAACTGGAAGAAGAGAATCTTTAGCGGCATGTTAGCCGGCCTGCTTGTGGCAACCTCGGCGATGAACGCCATGGGAACCATCGTTACACATGCGGGACAGTCCAGTGACAGGCAGAAGGTATCCTACAAATATGATAAAGAGCAGAAGGATATCGTCATCAGTGTAGTGGCAGAGAATGAAAGCTTTGCCCCGGGAGAAGAGATCTCCCTGAAAGTTTATGTGCAGAACAGGACAGATGCAGCCGTGACCGGCGGAACCTTAAGCTGGAAGGGCAGCGGCCTGAAGGAAGCAGGATTTCCTGTAACCGAGGAAGAGGAAGAATCGGATCCGGATGATCCCTTTGCCACCGTTTCTGATGCGGAGAAGGCGACTTCTTCAGACGCCCAGTCCAACGGAACCCGTATCTGGGGCATCCAGATCGAGGCGGGAGAGATCTATGAGACCGAGTTCCACGGGATCGTAGACGGCGACGAGGAAGTTCTCAGGATGAGGACTCTGGCTTTCCAGTTCTCCGGCAGCACGGAGCTGGAAGGCAAAAAGACCGTAAAGCAGAAAGCAGAGTTTATCTATAATACAGGCGCCGCAGCCATGCTGCCCGTAGAATTTGAAGAAAATGAAGTGGAAGGCGATGTGAAGGGAGAACTGCTTCCCGGCACACTCATCACCAACACCAATGAAGAAAATATCATGTATGTCCGCACCAGATTCAACATCGACGAGATCGCGGACTACCTGTCAGGCCCGGGTATGGAGACAAGTCCGGCGGAAACAGACACAGCTGTGAAAGATCCGGACAGAGCCACGGATTCCAACGCGGCACCGGCCGAGACCAAGGCTCCCACAATGCCGGAGACCACTACGGCGGCAGAAACTGCCGAGAACACAGAGGCGGGGACGACCGCAGAGACAACAGCAGCAGAAAGCCAGACCGCAGAGTCTGAGACCACGGCAGCAGAGACCACATCGGCAGATGAGACAGAGTCCGCTTCTGAGACAGCAGAAGAGACCACAGAAGCAGAAACCTTAGCTCCCGATGAGACTCTGCCGGCAGAGACGACGGAGGAAGAGACCACAGCCCAGGCTGACAAGGAAGCAGAGACAGAAACTACTACTGTTAAAGAAGAAAAGACCGAAGCCGAAACAGAAGCCGCTTCCGCAGAAGAGACCAAAGCCTCCGAGACAACAGCAGCAGAAAAAGAAGAAGAGACTCAGGAGACCGTGACAAAAGCGGCTGAGATAGAAAAGAAGGATATGATCCTGGTTCAGACCAGCTTAAATCCGGCAGACGAAGCTCCCGCATCCGAAGAGACAGAGGCGGAAGAGACCGAAGCTGAAAAGACTGAGGTTTCTGCAGAAGAGACTCAGGAAACAGAAGAGACGGAAAAAGAAACTGAAACAGAGACCGAAGCCAAGACAGAGGCCGAAAGCACTACGGAAGTTAAGACTGAGACCGAAGGTGAGTCTGAGGAAGAGAGCGGAGCTGAGGCCGGGGAAGAAACCACGGCTGGGACAGAGGCTGAGACCACTGCCGAGGCAGCGAAGACAGAGACTACTGCAGCAGAAACAACGGCTGCTTCTACGATCAACAAGGAAGAAGGGCCGGAGGACAGAAAAGAATTTACAAATCCCAAAGATATCAGATATTCTGTCACAACATATGGTGCGGAGTTAAAGAGGGTTACTGCCAGGTATCTGGAAGAGGAAAGCGGAGACGGCGAGATGATGTCCGAGATCTCCTTCCGCGTGGCAGAGAAGACCAGACCGGGCCTGTATTTTGGTACGGTAAATACGTCTGTCAGATATGACGGCAAGGAATATAAGTACATGCAGGGCTTCAGCTTCTACGTAGTAGGCGAGGGCGAGATCACTCTGTCTACAGAGTTCAACGGCGCTCTGATCGAAGTCAAGGGTCCCGAAGAGTGCTTCCCCGAGGGCGACGTGCTGAAGCTGAAGGTGACCGAGGTTCCCGCCGAGAAGGAAGACATGGTCATGGAGGCTATGGAGAAGAAGGCGGACGAGACCGGCATGTCCATCAATAAGATGAAGGCGCTGGACATCAAAGTCATCGCGGACGGCGAGGAGAAGGAACTGCAGGGTAATGTCAAGGTGACCTTTACCGACCTGAAATTGGATAAGGTGGAGGGGAGTTCTAAGAAGAAGGATGAGGAGCTGCCGGAGGAGACAGCAGCATTGTTTTCCAGAGTTATAAAGACAGGCGAAAGCAGTGTAGAGCAGCAGACAGGTTCCACAGAGGCAGAATTTGTTGAGATTATGCATCTGGACGAGGAGTCCATGGAATTAGAGTCCATGTCTGTAGAAGTCAGCGATGACGGAACGATCGTTATGGATACAACCCATTTTTCCATCTACATCGTGGTGAACTTTAATGCTACAGAAGTTGAATTAATTGTAGAGCATTATGCCAGGTTTGAGGATTGGAAGATGGTAGATGGCATACCGGAAGAAAAACTAAGTTCTGATAAGAATTATGTGTATCCAGGAGCAAAGAGTGTAAATGGTAGCGGTGTCCCAAGCTTTGACTATAAAGAAATGAAAATTTATGCGGATGATGTTCATAAACTTCCGGGATGGGTTACTAATGGAGAACCTTATACAGTAGATGTAAAGCAATTGTTTAAAATGGGTAATTTTGATGCAAAGCAGGTTGAATTTATAACAACACCATCATATAACCCAAGTAATTATCCAATAACTAATAAGGGGAACAGAAAAAATATTTCCTCTTACACCAACAAGGATTTAAATCTGCCTTTAAAACAAGGACAAAAGAATATAGTGAGAATTTTTTATGAAGCTCCCGAAAAAGCTGAGGAGAAGTGGTTCTCGGCAGAGTTTCATGATTATAACGTAACTGTTCGCAACGGGACTGACTCTGTAAAACATACAGGAGTCGGAATTAATAATCTGGCTTTAAAAGGTGAGGATAATAAGCGAATCCATATCGGCCATCCGTCTGATATTGGAGGAGTAAAAAATCCCATATTGGATCATATACCAATAAAGGATGGTAATACATGGATAAATGTACAGAAAGGCATATCCGCTTCAAAACTGGAAAAAAATATTATACAAGGTATGGAGGTATATCAATTTGCATTAAGAAGCGGAGCAGTAGATCCGGGATTATTTGATCGGGGCGATATTAAGGTTAATGAAAAATATAAAACCTCCGGCACAGGTGAAGAACAAAAAGTCGTCTATTATGCCAAAAAGTATTTGCCGGAATATAGCCTTGGATTTGAAAAAAGAGGCGATACTTATACATTGCGGGCTGTAAAAGACAGTAATGGAACATCTGTGGCCAGTAATCTTAACAGACTTAGATATACCTGTCATGCCGGACATAATACAGCATACGCAAAACTTTATTCCAACTTGTTCTGGCCTATGGATAAAGGAGAGGCTGATAATTATGGAAGTAAAGGAGAAACACGGGATCCGAAGTTTCCAAGATATAGTTTCGGTGCAGCGAATGACGAGGATACAGCTAAATATGATGATGCGCAAGCTGCATTTAATGGAACCCCAGAGTTTGAAAAATATAAAAATATAAAACATAACTGGTACTTTGGAATGCGGTATGATATCCAATTTTCTTTTGGTGACTATATCGGTCCGGCAAGCTACTATTTCCGTGGAGATGACGATCTCTGGGTATATATTAACGGAATCAGAGTGGATAGCCTGGACGTAGGAGGTATTCATTCAGCTGAACCTGCGTATGTAGATTTAAAGAATTGGATGGTCGAAAAAGGACTGGCAAAGATAGATAGTAAAACCGGAAAAGTCTTACCTACCAGCAAAGCTGGAAACAAAGACAGCTATACTATGACAGTATTCTTTATAGAAAGAGGCGGTACAGGCTCCTGCTGTTTCATGAGTTATACGCTTCCCAATACAAACAGTATTGAATTGCCCCACTCTGGTAAAGAATACACAACATATACAGCTACAAAAAAATGGTATGGAGATACGGAAAGTACTCGTCCAAACTCTATCCAACTTCAATTGTATCGTAATAACAATCCTTATGGCAATCCTGTAACTGTAACAAAAGACAGTACAGGTACTCAGACAACTGGGAACACGTGGAAATACACATGGCTCAGTCTTCCGGCAAAAGACGAAAAAGGCAAGCCCTACAAGTACTATGCCAAAGAAGTGAATACGCCTTTGGGCTATGAATATTCTGAGAAAGCTGACGGCAGCACCCTGATTAATACCAAGCTGGATTCTGTAACAGTAGAAAAAGCATGGACGGCAGGTACTCCTAAAGAACCAATTAAAGTCGCTTTATATCAGAAAGTCGCAAGTGGACAGGAGACATTTGTGAAAGGTTCGACAAGGGAGTTAAATGGAACAAATAACTACTGGGGCTATACCTGGATGGATCTTCCTACTTATGATGAAAATCAAAAGAAGATTACTTATATTCCATATGAAGTTACAGGAGATAACAATAATCCCACAAAAAAGACAGAGGGGATGGCTACAGGCGGTACTGACGGTGAAAAATACATTGTCAGCTATGATACAAATAATACAAAGGTCACAAATACATATAACTATAAGCAAATTACCGTAAAGAAAGATTGGAAAGATGATAATAATCTTTTCGGAACCAGGCCGAATTCCATAAATGTGAAACTGTATCGGAAAGCAGGTCAAAATGGGCAGTGGACACCTTACAGGGACGCAACACTTACGGCTGCCAATAAGTGGAGTCACACATGGAATGATATTCCGGAAAAACAAAGAGCAGGAATTGATTATTACTACGAAGTAAGGGAAGTCAGCGGAAGTAATGAGATAGCAGCAAACGGCACAATTACCTTCAATGGTTATGATTATAAAGTTACATATCCTAATAAGAATGGTATGGCGGGAGGAGCTGCACTGGAGATCTGCAACTCCCTGATCGGTGCAAAACTGATCCTGAGAAAAGAGATCGAGAACCCCAACGGACTTCTTAACGAGCCTATCGATCCGGAAGCGTATAAATTTATCATCAACCTGAAAAAGGACAATGGTATTTATACTTCAGTAGCATTAGGCCACAAGAAGACCAGCGAAGTTATCTATCTTGCTCCGGGTCCCAACGGAGAGAAGTTTAAGGTAGAAGAGGTTGTACCCATGGAATTTACCTGTACCGGTATGAAGATGCAGTCATGGAACGATATGAATACACATACCTGGAATGACGGAAAAGGAACAAGTGCTACGGTTGTTAACGACGGTGCGGTCATGGTACATCAGGGTCAGACGGTAATGGTAACCGTATACAACACGCCGAAACATGAAAACTATTTCCATCATACGGCTTCGATCACTAATAAGAAAGAGACATCAAAACCGGATTCATCATTTACGCAGAGGGATCCTTTCGCAGAGCAGAACGGTAATGTTAAAGGAAATGACGGAAATAAGAAAAAGGGACAGCAGAGGTCTGCTTCAGTCAAGGTAAATATGCTGGCCATAGTAGAAGACAAAGAAACAAAGCAGAAAGAACGGATGCTGGAGGAAGGAGATGTTCTTTATGGATAAAAAGAAAATGTTAAAGAAGCTTCTGCCGATGATGGCGATGTTCATAGCGGCTGTAGCGATTGGAGTGACAGGAGCGACTGTCCTCCACTCGCTGACACTTGAAAACCCGATAAAAACTCCCACGGTAGAAGGCGATGTTATTGAAAAGGATTTGGACGCAAAAAAGGTCCAGTTTGTCAACAACGGAGAGGCGGATGTCTTTGTGCGGGCTTCCTTTTCTGAGTGGTGGGAACAGACAAATGATGCGGCAGACAGCGAAAAAGTCATTTTGCCGAATGATGCCCAGTTAGCCAGGCCTGTGATTGGCGGCGACTGGCAAAAGGGTGACGATGGCTGGTACTATTATAAAAAGGTATTGAAAGGAAAAAATGCCGCAGCCAATGAAGAAGACAGGTATACAGCACTTTTTATAGAAAGCGTTCAGTTTAATAATGGAAGTCCCATTACAAATTTAAAAGAACCATACAAAAATGCTGATTACCAGCTCCATGTGACGATGGAAATCGTTCAGGCCAGTGACGAAGCGGCTGTCAGTAAGGATGCGACAAGGGAACTTTTCGGTATGGTTCCGAATATCGGATCAAGTGATGAAACCTGGAAAGCACAGAAGTATACTACAGTTTTGAATTGGACTAAGTAAGGAGGTGGCAGTATGGAAGAGAAAAAGACAAAGAAATCTTTAAAAAAGAATTTTATTGCAGCCTTTGGCCTGACAGCTGCCGCCGCCGCGGCATTTGGGATAAGCTGGGCGTACTACACCAGCAGCCAGGCTCTGGCTAACCCACTGACTACAGGTGACAGCAGCGTTGCCATTGTAGAAGAATTTGATCCAACCAGTTCTTTCCTCCCCGGAGAGACAGTGGCCAAGCAGGTGGCATTTGAAAACACCGGTGATCTGGACTTGTTTTTGAGAGTAGAAGTTCCTGCGGCAGAGAGCTGGTATCTGATATCCCGCGATCAGGAGGGAAAAGCTACATCACAGGAAAAAGCCGATTTAGACACCTATAATGTAATTAAAAACTGGACAAAAGCGTGGCCGGAGGAACCGGTGGATCTGATAAAGTATTTAAAAGAAGAATACAGCAGTGATTTTGGAGAAGATCCGGATCTGAATCTTTTAACAGAGTCTCAGGAAGAGAAGCTGGCAGCCGTCAAAAAAGCTCTTGAAGAGAAATATGACGAGCTGGAGACCTCCGAATGGACCAGAGTTTATGAAGTAACACAGAAAGACGGTTCGGTGAAAAGATACCGCTATTACAAACAAATTTTAGAGGCACCCAAAGCAGGACAGGACAAAAACGTAAGAACCAACAATATTTTAGACAGTATCAAACTCAGCGAAGCTGTTTCCAACGACCGCCACGTCACCGACTACAGCGATAAGGTCTACAAGCTGACCTTCAACGCAGAAGCGATTCCTGTAGAAGACAGCGGGGATGCACAGTACGGCATATCGGCTTTATGGAATATGAAAGCCGCCATAGGAACTGACGGAACAGTAATATGGGAAGAAGTTCAATAAAGATTGAAGAAGGAGGAGAAACAGAATGAAGAACATGATAAAAGTGGTCTCACTGGCTGGTATCATAGCGATTGCCGGTATTGGCGGAACCTTCGCTTACTTCAATCAGACTGATAGGGCAGTAAACGAGTTCTGGACAGGGACCTATGATATGGAACTGGTGGAAGAGTTTAAGCCGAAGGAAGGTGAAAACTGGGAGCCGGGAACATCCGTAAACAAAGACGTGCATGTAGAGAATCAGGGCAGTCTTCCCGTGGTAGTCAGAGTAAAATTCGGCGAGAGATGGACCGCGAGGGCCGACAGCGAAGAAGGCAGACGGCAGCTCTACTACATGGATACCCAGGAGATCGCCGAGGCCAATCTTCCTGAAAGCGCGACGCCCAGCGATGCGGTCCCGATGACGGACAGAGGGCTGAACAATCCGGATCCGGCCGAAGGAGTTAAGAACAAATTTGAAAGCGTCTATCAGGCCGATCCCAATGACGGAAAAACCGGTGAAAGCGCCGATGACTCTGTAGTACATAAAAAGATGGATCCTGAAAATAAATGGGTCTACAATCCCAGAGACGGCTATTATTACTATACCGAAGTACTGGCAGGCAAGACGAAAGACGGAATCGTGGACAGGACGACCCTGATCCTCGACGAGGTTACCCTGGATGAAAATGTAGATATGGGCAGCTTTACAGAGATGAAATATTTCAGATCTGAGGGCAGCGATGCCTGGACAGAATTCGATAAGGATCCGGAGACAGGCAAGTATTATCCGATCGAGAAACTGGTGGATGATCTGAAAGAGAGAAATATAGAGATTGCTCAGATGAAAGCCACCCCTGTTATGGATGAAGAAGACGGTATCCCCTTAAGCGGTTATCGGGATGCGGATTATGTTCTGACAGTAACAGCCCAGACCGTACAGGCTACAGACGGCGCAGTGACCAGTATCTTCGGCCTGGATGCAGAGATGCAGAGTATTCTTGGACTTGAGTGGAATTTGGCTAAAGAATCAGATGTTCGTCTTGGCGACGAACCTGTTCAGCAGACGGGGCAGGAGTAAACTATGGATAGCAGAGTGACATGGAAACCCCATAACAAAATCGACCAAGGGGGAGAATAGAAGATGAAGTTAAATAAAAGAATAATAGCAGGAATAGGATTGGGAGCACTGGCCCTGATCGGCGGTACGTTTGCCTATTACAACGAAGAGGTCTCGCTGGATAACCTGTTGAGAACAGGACAGTATGAAAATGAGCTGATCGAGGACTTTACCCCGCCCACAGATGCGGTGAAGCCGGGCGCAACCATAGATAAAAAAGTCGGCGCCAGAAATACTGGCACTTATCCGGTCCTGGTAAGGATTTCCATGAGTGAGGTATGGTCTCGGGGAGGAGAAGAAATTATTTCTCATAACAGTTTGGAAGGAATGCCCGTTTTCAATATTGAAAAGTCTACTGCTGTAGAAGGCAATGATTTATGGCTGGCTGATCAGATCGATGAGCCCGTGTGGACAAAGGATTATACAGGCAATCTTCAGAGCCTCATCAGCAACGGTATCGTGAAAGACGGGAGCGGAGAGGATAAGACTGTTGTCCGCAAAGAATTAAATGACACAGATTGGGTCTTTAACCCAACTGACGGATACTGGTATTATGCCCAGATCTTACAGCCCAAGGGGGAGACCGGCAATCTGCTGGAATCCCTGACCATCGCATCCAATATCGACCTGGGCAAATATACCAATAAAGATTACTATGCTGTCGGCGGCGAAAACATGGATAAGAGTGAGGTTAAGGAAGACGACTGGAACCCATACACCATTACAACGAATGGTATTACTGTTAACGGTGTGGACCTTAAAGACCTCAACAATGACGGGATGGTAGATGCCATCGATCTGGCAAAGCATTTAAAGGAGAAGGGCACATTAAGCGACGACGATAAGAGCAAGAACAAGCTGTTCCGCAAAAATGAAAGCCTTCTGGATGAATCATTGCCGGGATACGCCAATGCCAACTACACCCTGACAGTCAGATCCGAGTTCGTCCAGGCCACTCCGGAAGCGATCATAGCAGCATTCGGTAATGAGGGAAAGATCGACAGGCTTCCCGCAGAGATCCAGACCATCATCAACACCCTGGACTTAAACGCCACCGCATCCAATGCCGCGGCCGGCAACTGATACCGGTAACCGCAGGAAAACAATATGAAATCATTGAGCAAAATACTGAACATCATCTCATGGCCGGTGTATCTGTGCATAGGGGCCTACCTGCTCATAGCCGCCCCTATGGTTGCCGGTTACCGGCCGGTGATCGTGCTCAGCGGAAGTATGGAACCCACATATCATGTGGCAAGCGTTATCTATTATAAATCCACTCCGTTCAGCCAGATCGAAGAAGGAGACGCCATCACCTACCGGGCAGGAGAGAACTCCCTGGTGACTCACCGGGTAGTGGAAAAAATCGAGAGTACCCAGGAGTTCAGGACCAAAGGAGACGCCAACCCTACGGAAGATCCCAATCCCGTATCCTACAGCGACGTAGTCGGGAGAGCGCACCCCCGTTCCATTCCGGGTGCAGGATATTTTGTGAATTTCGGGCGGAAGCCGGCGGTAATTGCCCTGATGGCAGGAATTCTCATCGCGGGAATGATCGTGGATCAGCTGTCAGGTAAAAGTGATCAGGAACAAAACTAACAGGTCTGAGATCGTATTGACAGGGAGAAACAATAATATGAAGAAAACAAAAATATATATCGCGGGTCTGGCGGCTCTGGCGGCTGCATCGATGATCGGGGGAACCTGGGCAGTATGGACGCAGCAGCTGTTAGCCAAAAACGAGTACAGAACCGCGAAATACAGTACCTTTCTGCAGGAGAAATGGGAAGAACCCCATCAATGGCAGCCGGGTATTACAGAACTGAAAGAAGTAGACGTGGTCAACGAGAGTACGATCCCGGTTATCATCAAGGTTACCATGAACCAGGAATGGGAGAGGACCGAGAGGATCAAACTGAACGTGCTGGAGGATGGCCGGCTGGTGGAAAAATACATAGAGCCAGGCAAGCTTCCCACCCATACCACATTTATCAATGAACAGGGACAGGAGGAATTTGCTGCAATGCTGAACCTGAATTCCGACTATGTGGTGATCATGGCGGACAACCGGCATCCGGATCCTTCCATGAGACTGAACATTCCCGAAGAGAATGTGGTACAGAGTCTGGATGACCCCAAAGTAAGAAATAAATGGCTTCTGGCCTCAGAGGTTCCCGACGAGAAGGGCAATTTCACTTTCTATTACATGGGTATGCTGGAACCGGACAGCCGGACTCCTCTGCTGATGACAGGCGTCACCCTGAACCCTCTTCTGGAGGCCACCGTGTCAGGCTCCGAGACCTTCTACGTGGAAGACCCGGAGGCGGAAGACGGATACCGGAAAGTCAAAGTGGACGTGCAGAATTCCAAATACGGATACGACGGATGCCATTTTACCCTCAACATCAACATGCAGAGCATCCAGGCTACGGCCAACGCCATCCGCGATCTTCTGCTCAGCGACAGGGATCCGTGGACCTCAGGCTTCGAGGCAGGCCCCCAGCAGCTTCCCTTCCTGAAATCAGAAGAGAGGATCCTCAACTATATTGCCGGATATATCGCAGATGAAGGCACTTACGACGTGTCCAACGACGATCCCATAAAGACTCTCCAGTTTGAGGAAGTAAACGGCATCATGACCTACACCCCGTACCTGACTTCGGAAGACCAGATCGAACAGGGTAACTGGTTCATGAAATTTGTCAACATGGCTCCGGGGTGTACCTATAAAGATAAGCTGAACATCGAAAATTTAAGCTACAGAACCTACAGTCTCTATATGAAGATCAGCCCCAGAGAAGACTTGGATGAGATCCAGAATGAACTTTTGAAAAAGATCGCCATGAAGGTGTCTTACAGAGGCAAGGTGATCTACGACGGAGATGTCACCGGTTATCATTATGCCTCCAGCGGAGACATCGATATGCAGGGCCTGGTTCCCCTGGGGATCTATTATCACAACCGGAAAGAAGAGATCTGCGTAGAGCTGACTCTGGACAAGGATCTGGGACTCAACGACGACGGAACCTACAAATACGCTGATGTCCTCACTAAAGTGGACTGGGAGTTTATGGTTCAGGAAGTTTATCCCGGAGACGGAGACGATGACGACGATAATCCGGGCGGCAGAACGCCGACTACCACTGTGACCGTTCCGGACGAACCGGTACCCTTAGACGGACTGACCACCATCGGAGATGACGGAGTGCCTCTGACCATACTTCCCGATCCGGAAGTGCCTCTGGCATTTATGGTTCCCACTACCGGCGACGATTTCCCGGTAGTACCTCTGGCAGTTACGGCAATTGTCAGCCTTCTTCTGATGGCAGGTTTCGGGATCCTGGCTTTCGGAAAAAAGAAAAAGACGGAGTAAACACAGATGAAACGGCTCTTCAGAATTCTGTTTGCCGCAGCGTTTCTGGTGTGCATAGGCTCTGTGGCGGCCCTGACCGGTTACTGTCTCATGCAGAGACAAGGAAGCCGTGAATATCAGGATCTGATCGGGCGGGCAGTATCCATGAAACAGTCTGCAGGACAGACAGGTGCGGATTCGAAAGGGCAGTCCGGCGAAAAGACGGGAGAAAATTGTGTGCAGGCGGGTGATCTCAAAAACCCGCCTCTCCTTTTAGTCGATTTTGAAGAACTGTCCGGGATGAATGGGGATACGGCGGCATGGATTGATTTTCCGGGTCAGGCCATCAGCTATCCTGTGGTTCACGGCGGGGATAATTCCCATTATCTGAAATATACATTTGAAGGAACACGAAATTCCAATGGCTGTATCTTTGCAGATGCCCGGAATACGGGTCTGATGACAGATGATAATACGATTATATACGGGCATAATATGAGAAACGGTTCCATGTTCGGCCTTCTGAAGCGTTACATGGAACAGGACCATTACGAGCAATACCCGTATTTTGACATCTATACGCCGGAGGCGGTCTACCGGTGTGAGATTATAGCGTGCTGCCGGATCAGGGCCCAGGGAGAGAATTATCCCATAAAATTTTCTTCGGATCCGGGGAGAACACAATTTGTTCAGGACATGAAAAAACAGGCCCAGTATTCCATAGAACTGCCCGAGGCCGTGGAAGGAGAGCCTGTGGACATCGGACACAGCAGTACCGATTCTCCTCTGGTCATGCTGTCCACCTGTGTAGGAGGCCAGAGAAGGTACCGCTTTGTAGTCCTGGCCAGGGCTGTGGAAGTAATCGAATAAGAAATGTTTCTTTTGTACGCCTTCCCCCTAAAAAACCCCAATAGACGAACCCCCCATCTTGTGGTATAATGTGCACGTAAGCAATGAGCAGTGCGAAAAAGTGCAGTTTAGAAGCCGCGTCGTGCTTGCACGAAAGCAGCATCTGAACTGCGCTTTTTCATAGGGTGGTGTCAGGTGCCGGTGACGCCTGTTAGGCACGGACCGAAGCGGAGACAGCCCGTAAACGAGAGGCAGCGAAGCTGCAGCTTCCCCTCGAAAGGAGAATATCAGATGAAAGAGAACAGAAAAGTAACAGGACAGCTGGGAGTCTATCTGCAGTGGCCCCTCTTACTTTCCGCTGTGATCATCATGATGAACGTAGTGGTTGGCGCCATAGACGCCACAGCCGGCCTGGCCATGTGCGGATTTACCATATTTTACATCATTATTGCCGTGGGTCTGTATCTTTATAAGAAAAAAGGCCTCATGGCCGGGATGATAGATTTTTCGGCCGAATATGCCTGGATCCAGAAGAAGCTGCTGATGGATCTTTATATTCCCTACGCGATCATAGATGAAACAGGGCGCATCCTTTGGCTCAATGAGCAGTTCAGTCAGATCATAAAAGAAGAGAAGGGAAAGATAAAGACGCTGCAGTCCATGTTTCCTGATATTACGAAGGAGACTGTGTCGAATCTGCAGGAAGAGACCCGTATCCACAGCACCTTTGGAGAGAGCTGTTACAGAGTCGAGTTAAAGCCTGTGGTTCTGGAAAAGGACGATCTGGCCGCAGACGTAGGTCTGAGCCAGGTGTCGGCGGACAAATCCCTGATTACTGTGTATCTGTTCGATGAGACGGAGATCCTGCGGCTGAGCCAGGAAGTGGATGATCAGAAGATGGTAGCCGGACTGATCTACCTGGATAACTATGAAGAAGCTCTGGACAGCGTGGAGGAAGTGCGCCGTTCCCTTCTCATGGCCCTTATTGACCGTAAGATCAGCAAGTATGTCAACAGGATGAGCGGGATCGTCAAAAAGATGGAGAAAGACAAATATTTCTTTGCCATCAAACAGAAATATGTAGAAGAACTGCGGGAGCAGCGGTTCTCCATCCTGGAAGAGGTCAAAGCAGTCAATATCGGCAACGAGATGTCCGTGACCCTGAGTATTGGTCTGGGTATGAACGGAGACAGTTACAGCCAGAATTATGAACTGGCCCGCATGGCCATGGATATGGCTCTGGGCCGGGGCGGCGACCAGGCGGTTGTGAAGAACAGGGAGAAGATCGAATACTTCGGCGGCAAGTCCCAGCAGCAGGAGAAGACTACAAGAGTCAAAGCCAGAGTCAAGGCCCATGCCCTCAGAGAACTGATGGAGACCAAGGATCATCTCCTGATCATGGGACACAAGCTTGGAGATATGGATTCTTTCGGCGCTTCCATAGGAATCTACCGCATGGCTACGGCCCTCAATAAAAAAGCCCATATCGTGATCAATGACATCACTTCATCCGTGCGCCCTATGATGGAGCGTTTTCTGGACAATCCGGACTACCCTGACGACCTGTTCCTCACAGGTGAGAAAGCCAGAGAACTGGTGGATGGGAACACGATCCTGGTCGTGGTGGATGTGAACCGCCCCAGTATCACCGATGCTCCTGAGCTGCTCAAGCTGGCCAGAACCATTGTGGTCCTGGATCATCACAGACAGAGCAGCGAGATCATCTCCAATGCGGTCCTGTCCTATGTGGAGCCTTATGCGTCTTCTGCCTGTGAGCTGGTGGCCGAAGTGCTCCAGTATATTGCCGACGGGATCAGGATCAGGCCTCAGGAAGCAGATGCCATGTATGCAGGCATTGTCATTGACACCAATAATTTTAACAGCCAGGCAGGAGTCCGCACCTTTGAGGCCGCGGCTTATCTGAGGAGGAACGGAGCCGATATTACAAGAGTCCGGAAAATGTTCCGGGAGGATATGGTGGATTACAAGGCCAAGGCAGAAGCCGTGCGCCATGCAGACGTGTATCAGGGCGCCTTTGCCATCAGCGTATGTCCGTCAGAGGGGATTGAAAATCCTACCATCGTGGCGGCTCAGGCAGCAAACGAGCTGCTGGAGATCAAGGGGATCAAGGCATCGGTTGTCATGTCCAGATATAACAATACGATCTATCTCAGCGCCCGCTCCATTGACGAGGTCAATGTACAGGTGATGATGGAGAAACTGGGCGGCGGAGGCCACCGCACCATTGCAGGGGCCCAGCTTCCGGGGGCTACCGTGGAAGAGGCCAAAGAAAAGTTAAAGAAAGCTATCCAGGAGATGCTTGAGAAAGGAGAAGTGAGCTGACATGCAGATTGTATTATTAGAGGATGTAAAAGCTCTGGGAAAAAAAGGGGAGATTGTCAAGGTCAGCGAAGGATACGCCAGGAATTTTATCATTCCCAAAAAGCTGGGAGTGGAGGCGACTACGAAAAACCTTAATGACCTGAAACTGAAAAAAGCCAACGAGGAGAAGGTGGCGGCCCAGCATCTGGCAGAGGCCAGGGAGCTGGCAGAGAAGCTGGAAAAGGCTTCTGTTACCCTGTCCATCAAGGCAGGAGACAACGGCAAGGCATTTGGCTCCGTATCCGGTAAGGAGATCGGAAAAGCCATCCAGGAACAGCTGGGCCTGGATGTGGACAAAAAGAAGCTGGTTCTTCCGGAACCGCTGAAGACCTTCGGAACTCATGAAGTTCCGGTGAAGCTTCACAGAGACGTGACGGCAAAGCTGTCCGTAAAGGTTGTGGAAGCCTGATCTTTGGGGCACGGGTCTGTACGGCAGTAAATACAACAGATATATGGAGGATAAGATGAAAGAGGACCTGATCAAACGGGTTCTCCCTCACAGCATAGAGGCAGAACAGTCGGTGATCGGAGCCATGCTCATGAACCGGGAAGCCATTGTCACTGCGTTGGAGATCATTACGGCAGAGGATTTTTATCAGCATCAGTATGGTGTGATGTTTGAATCTATGGTGGAATTGTTTAATGAAGGGAAGCCGGTGGACCTGGTGACACTTCAGGACCGTTTAAAGGAAAAGGATGTTCCGCCGGAGGTCAGCAGCCTGGAATTTATAAAAGAGATCATCACCATGGTTTTCACGTCTGCCAATGCAGGATCCTATGCGAAAATCGTAAGGGAGAAGGCGGTTTTAAGAAGACTTATTAAGATAAACGAAGAGATTGCCAATGACTGCTATCTGGGACGGGAGCCCCTGGAGAATATTCTTGCTGACACGGAAAAAAAAATATTTGATCTGCTCCAGAGCCGGAATTCCGCAGAGTTTACCCCGATCCGGGAGGTGACTCTGAAGGTCCTCGAAAACATCGAGAAAGCGGCCAGGACCAAGGAGGCGGTCACGGGAGTGCCTACGGGATTTATTGATCTGGATTATAAGACTTCCGGATTTCAGCCCTCGGATTTTATACTGATCGCTGCCCGTCCTTCCATGGGAAAAACTGCATTCGTTCTCAATGTGGTGGATTATGTTTCTGTGAGAAGAGGGGTTCCCTGTATGGTATTCAGTCTGGAGATGTCCAAGGAACAGCTGGTGAACCGTATGCTGTCCATGGAGTCCAACGTGGATTCCCAGAAACTGAGGACAGGGACTCTGACGGACTCCGACTGGGATGCCGTGGTAGAAGGGGTGGGAGTCATCGGAAGTTCCCGGCTGATCATCGACGATACCCCCGGTATTTCGATTACGGAACTGCGCTCCAAGTGCAGAAAAGCCAAGCTGGAACACGACATCGGCCTGATCATCATCGATTATCTCCAGCTGATGACGGGAAGCGGCAGAGGCAGCGACAACCGTCAGCAGGAGATTTCAGAAATTTCCCGTTCTCTTAAGGCGCTGGCCAGGGAGATGAAAGCGCCGGTGGTGGCCCTGTCTCAGCTGAGCCGTGCCTGCGAGACAAGAACCGACCACCGCCCCATGCTGTCGGATCTGCGTGAGTCAGGAGCAATCGAGCAGGATGCGGATGTTGTCATGTTTTTGTACAGAGATGATTATTATAATAAAGATTCCGAGATGAAGGATATGGCAGAGGTGATCATTGCCAAACAGCGTAACGGCCCTATCGGCACAGTGAACCTGGTGTGGATGCCGCAGTACACAAAATTTGCCAATGCCGTCAGACAGACGGGACAGTAAAACAGGATTAAGACTCCGGCAGGGGTCTTAATTTTTTTCCTGTCAGGGATCAATTTGTGGTCATAATATCCGCATTTGTTTCATATGTTATTATAAGGAATGCGTGAAATATGGAAACAAAAGGAGAGGACGTTATGGCTGAGGTACATTATCTTATATCAGATGCATCGAAGCAGGTGGATGTGGAGTCCCATGTTCTCCGGTACTGGGAGGACGAGCTGGAGCTGAACATCCCAAGAAATGACATGGGCCATCGCTATTACACGGAATACCATATTCGTTTATTTCGCAAGATAAAAGAACTTAAGGAAAAGGGATACCAGCTGAAGGCAATTAAAAGTGCCCTTAATAAAATGGCAGGTGCAATGGGGGAGATCACCATCACCGAAGATTATATGGAGGAAGACATGAAAGCAGCCTGGAATGAGGGACCGTCCCGGGAACAATCAAGACCAAGGCCTGTGGAGGCAACCCGGGGGCAGTCTAAAAACCGCCACGGGGAAGCTGTCAGGCCGCAGTCCGGGATCCGGGCGGCAGAGCCGGAGAAAGGAGAGCCGGGACAGGCTCCGACATCGGCCCGAAGTGCAGAGCCGGGGAGAGTCCAGTCGTCGGTTCGCGCAGGAGAGCCGGGGAGAGTCCAGCCCCCGGCCCGCGGAGGAGAGCCGGGACAGGCTCTGTCATCGGTCCGAGGCGGGGAACCGGGGAGAGCCCAGTCCCCGGCCCGCGGAGGAGAACCGGGGAGAGTCCAGTCGTCGGTCCGTGGAGGAGAACCGGGACAGGCTCCGACATCGGTCCGCGGAGCGGAGTCAGGGAGAGTCCAGCCGCAGGTCCGCGCAGGTGAAGAGGGACAGGCCCAGTCAGCACTCCGCAGCGAAGCTGGCCGTGGTCTGTCGGCAGTCCGTTCCGGGGAGTCTGTCCGCGGCCGGTCGGAGGATCATTCTCCGGAGGCGGCGGGACAGCGGACATCAGAACACGCCTCAGGGCCGGCAGAAATTTTGTCAACGGAATATACCCGGGGAGTATCCGAAGTTTTGCCGTCCGTCTCCGCTGCAGAAACAGCGCAGGCCCGCTCTGTGGAATCAGGAAAAGTTCAGCCATCGGTCCGTTCCGCAGACAGTACCCATAAACAATCCCAGAACCGGGAAATGGAAACAGCCAGGGAACAGCTGAAGGCCCGTCTTTTGGAGGGAACCAGGCAGCAGGAGGAGACAAGCCGTCAGCAGCAGGAGAATATGCCTCAGAAAGTTCAGCCGTCGGAACTTAGCCAGGAGAAGATCAATGCGGAGAAGATGGCCAGATTTCAGAGCGTCATGAATCACATTATCGGGCGGGCCATGGATGCAAACCTGGACAGGCTGGCCCGGGAAGTCAGCAATACGGTCAGCGAAGATGTGACGGACAAGGTCATGAAAGAAGTAGAGTACCTTCTGCGGGTCAGCGACGAGAAGGAAGAAGAGAGGTTCCGGCAGCTGGATGAGACCATCCGGGCTTACCAGAGACAGGGAAAAGGCCGCGCAGAAGCAGCGGCCGCGAAAGTTCCGTTCTTCAAAAAGAAAAAATTCGGAAAAAGCGGAAAAAAGATGTTTTAAAGGGCTACGGGGTCCGGCAGGCCCGTTCAAAACTTCGGAACAGACCGGCAGCCCCGGAATCTGTTTCCCAGAGATATTCAGGGTGCCACTGGACCGCCAGAAACCAGGGATATCCGGGCATCTCCACCCCTTCGATCAGGCCGTCAGAGGCCAGGGCGCAGGCTGTCAGGCCAGGCGCCAGATCTCTGACGGCCTGATGGTGCATACTGTTGACCCGGAGAGGGGAGCAGCCGCAGATTTCCGACAGCAGGCTTCCGGCAGTGACCGAGACGGTATGTGAAGGAACGTGGTAGTCATAGGGCTGTCTGTGGGCAAGAGGGAATGCTCCGGCAGCAGGAGAAAACTGACTGGGGATATCCTGATAGATGGTGCCGCCCAGACCGATGTTCAGGATCTGGATTCCACGGCATATGCCCAGGATTGGTTTGCCTGTTTCCATAACCGCTTTCATGAGGGAAAGTTCCATGGAATCTCTCTGAGCAGACACATTTCCGCAGCAGCTGTGAGTTTCTTCTCCGAAAAGAAAGGGGTGAGGATCCGGGCCTCCCGTAAAGACGAAGCCGTCCAGAGACCGGGCCAGCTGCCTGCAGTCTTCGGGAGACAGGGACAGGGGGAGGATGAGAGGGAGAGCTCCGGCAGCTGTCAGAGCCTTCAGATAAGTGGGACGCATGGACAGATCCTGAGTGTCCGTATTATGGGCCGGCGTCAGGCCGATGACTGTTTTTTTCATACAAACTCCTCATGGCACGATCAAAAAATGCCTCTTCCGCTGCGGAAGAGGCATTATAAGTATCTGTGTGTGGATATGATTAAGCTTCGCTGATAGCGCCGGTGGGGCAGGCGCCTTCGCAAGCACCGCAGTCGATGCAGGCATCAGCATCAATAACATACTGTCCATCACCCATAGAGATAGCGCCTACAGGGCACTCGCCCTCGCAGGTACCGCAGGCTACACAAGCATCACTAATAACACGTGCCATAATAATTACCTCCTTATATTCTATACATGTGTATTCATTTTATACCATAAGCCGGGAATATTCAAGAGGAAATTACAGGCGGAATTGTTTAAAATTGAAAGCAAAACAGTTAGTTTTTGCTAACACTCCGCCCTCTTGCAAAAATGCGAAAAATGTATTATAGTTATATCACCATATGGAAAGGAGAGATACCCATGCAGATTAATAAAGAGATGCTCATAGGGGAGCTGGTGCAGATGGACGAGCTGATCCCTCAGATGCTCATGGGAGCGGGGATGCATTGTTTAGGCTGTCCTTCAGCCCAAGGCGAGAGCCTGGAAGAGGCATGTTATGTTCATGGAATCGATTGTGACGATCTGGTATCCAAGATGAATGAGGTTCTGGCTGCCCGTTAGGAAAAGCCGGAGATAGAGCAGAAAGAGCCGCCTGAACAGGCGGTTTTTTCTGTGTGCAGGCCCTCGAAAGGAGTATTGCCGCCTGTGGCGGTACGGGGCCGCGCGGCGGGTAAGGGAAAAGCCTCCCCCACTCGATTATGCGGACAGAACAGACAGCCCGGCGACGGGAGACCGTCTTCCGGGCATGTGGTTGTCAAAATTTAGAAAATACCTCAAGGGCCTTGTCCTTGCATATGACCTCGTAATGTTCCACATAGTAGGCTTCGCTGGCGTACTCGTGACGGATCTTGGTACCGTACTCGGCCAGAATGTTGCAGACGCGGCTGAAGGCCAGAGCCTCGCAGCCTTCGTTTTTCACCACCAGATAGTACTGGCTGGTGTCCGGCTTTTTGTACAGAGTATTTATGCCGTCATAGAGACCGGAAACCACCTGGGCAGCCTCGGACACCTGATCCAGACTGTCAAAAGAATAGATCCGCATGGAAGCGGAGGCTTCCTGAGATTCTTCCTGCAGGCTATTGTCAGACAGGGCGGAGGCAAAGGAATCGCCAAACAGCCGGCTTAAATCTCCTGCGCCTTCCAGAAGTTCGCTGGCCAGATGGGACAGTGAGGGCGCCAGTTCGTCGGACAGGGGAGAGAACTTGGAGAAACGGGTGTCCAGTTCTTCCGGGTCTTCGATCTTGGTGATCACCAGCATGACGCTTTCATTGGACAGAGGGATGGCCTCCACCATCAGCGGAATATCCTCCGCTTCAAAGCCTACCTCATTGGAGGCCTTCTGTATCATCTCCCGAAACAGATTCCTGGCCTTCTCGCTGCCGTAGGCCAGTTCGCCCAGGTTTAAGTTGCGGACGCTTAAATCGGAACTGGTAAGCGTGCAGCGGATCTGATTATCATTGATACGTTCTATTTTCATACAGAATCACGTCCTTTTCCGTGCAAATGATATCTTGCGATTTTTATAGCAAAAGAATAAAAAACCTCAATAGTAATATACTATATAATACGGCCAAATATCAATTCCTATGTAAAAAAATTTTGAAAAATTTAAGAGAAAATGTAATTTCTCATTGCGCAAACGGCAAAAGTGTATTAAGATACCATGTAAGAGATGATGTTGGACAAAGGAGGTGGGCAGATCGAGAACACCGTTCTGTTTGGAAAATATCAGCTGATCCGCACTTTAGGTCAGGGACAGACGGGAACCGTATATCTGGCGTTCCATCAGGAATTGCGGGAATACCGGGCAGTGAAGCAGGTGGCCAAGTCATCTGCGGACTATGAGCAGTTTAAGAAGGAGGCGCTTCTTCTCACATCCCTCAGCCATGAAGGGATTCCCATTGTGTACGACCTGGAGGAAGACAGCAGCTGCAGTTATCTTATCGAAGAATATCTGGAGGGAGACTCTCTCTACACCCTGGTGAAGAGCCGGGGACATCTGAATCAGGAAACAGTGCTCCGCATAGGAGTTCAGATCTGTGACCTGGTCCATTACCTGCACTCAGCAGGACCAACCCCTGTATTGTATCTGGATTTACAACCAAGAAATCTGTTATTTTGTCATGGTCATGTGAAATTGTTGGATTTTGATCATGCGGCTCATTTGCATGAGGCCAATCAGTCACGGTTTCGTTACGGAACCCCGGGATTCTGTGCACCGGAACAAAAGGAAGGCGGAGCACTGGGGATCTATACGGACATCTATCAAATCGGCGCTCTTTTATATTATCTCACCACTGGACACACAAAAGAGGGGGCGGACGGCCATTTAGTGGACGGAGCTCTTGGAAGGATCATCGAGATCTGCGTCAGAGAGGACAGGACGCAGCGGTATCCGTCAATTCAAGAATTAAAAAAAGATTTAGAAGCTCTGTATTCTCAGACAGGTGTTTTCAAAGAAAATCAATCATCATCTCTGATTCTGGCTCTGGCAGGCAGCCGCCGGGGAGTCGGGACGACCCATATCGCCATAGGACTGGCAGGGTATCTGAACCGAATGGGCTGCAGGACTCTCTATGAAGAACAAAACGGATCAGGGGACGTGCGCGCCATGGCGGTCAGGAGCAGAAGCGCTCTGGATTCTTACGGGATCTATCGCATCAGGCAGATAGCCATGAAACCCGGGTACGGGATTGCCGTCCGTCTGAAGCAGGCCGATTATCCGGTGATCCTCCGGGATTACGGGACAGATTGGAGGTCGGCCGCGGAAGATACGGACGCGGCGGCACTGTGGCTGGTCCACGGCGGCAAATGGTGGGAACAGGAAGACGGCGCCAGGGCTATCGGAATGCTGAGAGAGTGTTCCGGATTTGCGGTGCTCTATAACCGCACGGCAGCGGCTATGAGGCCGGACCTGCCCGAAGGCGTTCCTAAAAACAGGTGCTTTCAGGTTCCGGATTTTAAGGACCCATGGGAGCCGGGGTATGGCATCGAATCCTTCTACCGGGAGCTTATAAAAGGGTTTCCCGGACTTATAGAAAGTATGGAAGGAAAAACGAAAAAGGGACGGCTCAGGAGAAAGAAGGAAAGGATATGGTGACGGAAATGTAAGGCGATCAAAAAGGAAAGGCGGCGAAGAAAGATGAGATTTGCCAGGGGCCGCCGGGGGAACGCGGAAACGGGAATCAAAATCACAGGAATCGCAGGGGCCGGAGGGGGAACGGGGGTAACCCATCTGTCTCTTATGCTGGCCAATTATCTGCAGGGAGTCTGCAGAAAACGGACGGCAGTGCTGGAGTGGAATGATCACGGAGATTTCAGCCGTTTCGGAGAAGCGTGTACGGGGCAGACCGGGCCGCGGACCTGTTACGGGATTCAGCAGGTGGATTATTATCCCGGGGCCGCTGCGGGCCGGCTTATGGAATGCCAGAAGGCGGAGTATGAACATGTGGTAATTGATTTTGGCATTGTTAAGGAAATGACCTGTGTAGAGTTGATGCGGTGCAGCACTGTGTGGATTCTGATGTCTTTCAGCGAGTGGCAGATGGAGGCGTTTTGGGAACTTATGCGGTCGGAGGGATTTTCGCTGAAGGAAAGCTGGCAATTCTTTACTGTGTTCGGAAGTGAAGAATCCAGAACGGAATGGAATAAAAGGAGAAAACCGAAGATTACACGGGTTCCTCTTTCAGCAGACGCTTTTTCGGTCACAAGAGAGCTGATGGACTGGATGGAGACAGTGACAGACCATGGCTCTTTTCCAGGCAGTGTGTCACGGAGAAGCCTCCTTAAGGGAAAGGAAAAGAGC
>Ga0137306_100827_pt1 | contig 24679 bp, 21 predicted proteins | sample Inofroosms_March_FD_97187 | JGI IMG/M metagenome (GOLD analysis project Ga0137306, IMG submission 97187) | Mouse cecal microbial communities from Vienna, Austria - N-Acetylneuraminic and N-Acetylglucosamine D2O microcosms_March | ecosystem: Host-associated > Mammals > Digestive system > Large...
ACATTTATCCTTCTGGCTTATTGTTGCTTAGAATACAAGGCTTTAGAGCTGACTCCAGGCAGTCGTCCCAACTTTCCAGAGATGGCACTGATCACATCTGGCGGTGCATCCAATACCACACTGATAATATTCACCTGTTTCTCCCGATAGGGAAGCCCCATACGTCCAATGATATACTGGCTGTATTGGTGAAGAATTTCATTGACTGACGCCGCCGCGTTCAATTTTTCCACAATGATTCCTACAACAGCAATCCTGGTTTCCTCCCCTGTACCCGCTCTGTTCTCTTCCATCCCCATTCCTCCTTCTGATTGCTATCTTACTATCTCAATCTCCTCGCCTGACTCCGGCATCCGTTGGATCGGATTCTGGCGGATATCCAGATAGCAAAGGCTCTCCGCCTGGTTTAGCGGAGTTAAATCCGTCACATAATTATTGCTTAATCCCAGATGAGTCAATTTTTTCAGCGCTGATACAAACTCAATATTTGTCAACTGATTTCCGTCCAGAAAAAGCTCCTCCAAATTCGGATAATTTTTCAAAAAATCCGTATATTCGTCAAGAGACATATCATCATACCAGACATTTCTCATCCCCGAATAGACCTCGACATAAAAATTTTGTTTCAGATCAACCTCCTTCAAATACAACTTTTTCAGAGAAATATTTTCCTGCAAACAATCAAAATCAATCCCAAACATACTCTCATTGAGATATAATTCCTCTAATCCGACATGATTCAGCGCATGGGAAATGTCCCCGAATATCTCCATCTTCCGGCCATATCCGCTCCAGCTATTTTCCTCGCTGACACCACACAGATCTAAATATTTTAAATTTGTCATCCCATCCAGAAAGCTGACGTTCTGAAGTGGCACTGCATATGTCCACGCAGAATAGCAGGCCAACCGTTCCAAATTCGTCAGGGAGGAAAGCGCCTGAATCTCGTCAATATTACAACCGTGAATCGATAAACTTTTAAGATTTGTTAATCGTCCCAAGGGCGCGACTGACATCAGTCCGCTAATATCCAGAGATTCCAGCTGGCTGAGTACTGACAAATCCGGATCTGGCTGTGAGGTTGACTTATCCAGTATCAATGAGTGCAATCCCGTCAACGTTGGAATAAAATCATAGTCTTTAAGGGAATGATTGCCCGTCAACTCCAGCGCGGTCAATTGAGAAAGTCCTGCCAATGATTCCATACTGATTGTCTCCGTCTTGTTCAGCGACAATCTTAGTATTTCCCGCCACTGGCAGCAGTCTTCCACCACAGTTTGGGCATTTCAAATCTATAAACTTCATGAAAACCCATATCTCCCTTATCGTCCCGCTGCCATCTTACAACGCCTGCCGGATTTTCTCCGCAATCTCCTCATACTCTACATCTGTCAGCAACACCTTGCCCGGATTCATCTCAAATACTCCTCCCCACTCGGCTCCGCCCTCATACTTAGGCACCAAATGCATATGCAAATGACAACCAGTATCTCCATAAGCGCCGTAATTCACCTTATTTGGCTGATATACCTTATGAATCGCCCTCGCCGCTTTCGCCACATCTGCAAAAAATGCGTTCCGCTCCTCATCCGTCAGCTCAATCATTTCACTGATATGCTTGTCATGAGCCAAAATCAAACGCCCCGGATGACTCTGCTCTTTAAACACATACAAAAATCCGGTATTCATCTTACAAATCGGATAAGCAAACTTCGCTACCAGCTCTCCCTGCATGCAATACGCACAATTTACATCTTTCATTGTTCAATCCCTTCTCTTTCTTAAATATTTTTATATTGGCTACCTTTTCTTTATTTTAACCTCTCTTTATCGGTTATGCAAGAGCAAGCTGCGTAGATATCTCTCAAACTACAAAAAAGGACAGCAGCCCTAAGGGTCTCCCATCCTTTTTTGTGATCTCCCGCAAAATTTCTATTACGCTGCCTTTGCCTCTCCTTGTCTGACGGTCTCTGCCTTCGGCTTCTCCGGCTTCTTCCACGCATGCATTGCCAATGCCAGCGCAATCACGCCATAGGACACAAACACCCGGAAATACTCGCCAATAACCGGATCGCCAAACAGCTCCTTACCTGCTAACGGCGACACGATAAACAAGGTATGGAATAGCACAATTCCCAAAATCGCCTGCTTATTCGTCGCCTTCTGCACAGAAGCACCGCCCACGAGCAATGCCGCAATCGCAAACTGTCCAACCTGAGTATGAGCGCCATAAGTGGAAATCGTTCCCACATTCTGCAAAAAGATCAACTGTCCCCAGCTTGCCAGTACGGTAGAAAAGATCATCGCAATGATACGAGTCTTATCCACATTGATACCCGCTGCATTAGCCACAGTACGGCTCTGTCCCACAGTCCTCATATTTTGTCCCAGACGAGTCCTCATCAAAATGTTATTAAAGCAGCAAAGCGCTCCAATACAGAGATAAGTCATCACCGGCAAGCGCACTACAATCAATACATTATAAAGCTTTGGCACATAAGTCAATGCATAAACCACTGCTGCCAGCACCACATTAACTCCAGCTTTCAATGGTTTAAAAGAATTGGCCCCCATGTCATCGCCTCTTTTGGTCTGTAACTTCCACTTCACAAAACCATATGCCTGCCAAAGTACAGTAACCAAGCATCCCAGCTCCACTGCAGACAGAAGAAGTAGGCGATCCGCCGCCAGAAACTGCTCCACCGGCTTGATATAGGTAAGAGAAAAAACCGCCACTGCCGCCGCCACTTTCATCACCGTAGACTTCCAGTCCATCTCCTGCTTTTTTACCAGCTTAAAGATAGCAGAACCTGCCATCCATATCATCACCAGATAGAATCCCAATTCCACGATGGTCAACATTGGCACCGTATCCAGAGCATATTTTACGGTATCCTTCAAGTCGATGGTATTCTTGACGCCGATCCCTGTAGGAATCATCAATGTCGAATTGTTCATCTTGATCACACCGCCAAAGATAAACAGGAATACCAGCTGATAGATACCATCTGCAAAATACCCCAGCACCAGACCGCCGATCATCTCATTGCCCTTCATATAATTGAACAATTTTCCTACCAGAAATCCGAAAAACACCGCAAAAGGAGTCGCTAGTGCCACCGTAAACAGAAAACCGGAAATACCGGTAAATCCCCAGTAAGTAGTCAAAAAAATCGCCAGCTGCGCCGCCATTGCACCGATTACAATACCAAAATTCAGTCCCATACCCGCGATAACCGGAATAATCAGAGACAATACAATAAAGGAATTCCGGGCAATCCGGGTAAACAGTTCCGAAGCCACAAAAGTCAGTGGCTGCTTAGAAAAATAGGTCGCCAGCACGCAGAGAATCAAAAACAGAATTACCACCATATTTTGAAGCAAAAAATCCGATACTTTTTTATTCACGTCCGCTGCCTCCTTTCACCTGACTGAGCGCGTATATGATAATACCATTAGAAATAATCAGACGCGCGACCTCGGACAGGTTGCTCTCCGGAATGAACTGATTTGCCACCGGCAGCCCTAATGCCAGAATGCCCTGGAATAGAAAAGTTCCAATCAACACATGCGGAATTCGTGCCCGTTTCGGGCTGGCTCCGCCAATCAGTACGGCCGCCACAGAGGTAAAGCCCATCATCATCGGACCATTATAGAGCTGCATAAAACCAAATCCCTGCGCATACACCAGGATACCCACCGCTGCCAACACCGTAGACAGAGTGGTTCCAATCAGACGCATCTTATTAACATTGATCCCTGCTGCCTTCGCAAACATTGGATTGGCTCCTGCCGCGCTCATAGCAATCCCTGTTTTCGAGTGCATAAACAGCCACACCAAAAAACACATGAAAAAGAAAAACAGCAGAAGACCGGTAGGAATTGTCAAATCTCCAATGCTAAATGCCAGCGTTTTGTTCATGACATTGCTGAAAGAGGACGCCAAAGAAATTGTATTACGAAGTCCTTTTCCCGCATTGGGCCAGATCAACTCACCATCGCTGAACGGAAGCAACATCCACATCATATTCATAAACGCAATAATCGAAAAACCAACATAGGTAGTGACCGTCATCTCCGAACCCTTCACCCGATTCAGCAGCAGGCCATACAGATAACCGATTCCCGTAGCCAACACCACACCAATCAAAATCGCCAGCATGACTGCCACCCACATGGCAAATAGCGGATGAATCGCTACCAAAGACGGATTCTTTGCCACCTGAAGCTGGATCACAATCAACCCCCCCAGAAGGCCGCCAACAATACCCATAGAGATACCGAAATTCAACCCAATCCCGCACTGCACAGCTGGCACCATCGCCAGTGCTAGAATTCCGAACATCCCCCATCTCCTGAGGCAATCGCTCAATAATTGCATCAGATTCATATGAAAAAAACCGGCTCCCGCTACCAAAAACAAGAAGAATGATACAATAATTACGCGAGGCAATCCAAATTTAGCCACCAAAGGTTGAATTAGATTAAACCTATCTATCAAACGTTTAGTTTTCATCTCCCTGTCCTCCTTTCCAGGCACCGGACATGGCAAGTCCGAAATCTGCATCCGAATCATCCGGTTTCAAAATACATGCCAGTCTGCCATCAGAAATAATCGCAATCCGATCAGAAATGGAACGCAATTCCATCAGCTCTGACGAAACAATTACTACTGTCATCCCCAACTCCCGGTTCAGCTTCGCCAAATATTCCAGCACTAGTTTCTTGGCCCCGATATCAATACCACGAGTGGGTTCTGATACAAACAGCACTTCAGGTTCCAACGTCAGCGCCCTTGCCAGACATACCTTCTGCTGATTGCCACCAGAAAGCGCCCCTGCCGGCTGACGAATCCCCGTACAGCGGATATCCAGTGTCTTTACCATCTCCTCCGCATGAGCATGAGCCGCCGCCGCATCATAAAGCTTCATCCAGGCAACCTTTTTTAAGAATTTGCCATTTGTCTGCATAGCAGAAAAGATAATATTCTGCTCAATACTCTCATCCAGCAAAAGACCCACGCCCCGTCGATCCTCAGACACAAACGCCACCTTGTGATCCAGAGCATCTCCCAACTTGCTCAGATTCAGAGTCTGCCCCTGGATCTTTACTTCGCCTTCTGCCTCATAAAGCCCCATGATTCCATTGGGAATCCCCAGCTTTCCCTGACCAGCCAGGCCACCAATGCCAAAGATCTCTCCCTTACGGATATCCAGATCGATTCCTTTGACCTTCTCCCCCGGCATATTTACTTTATAATTTCTCAAACTTATGGCGATCTCATCGTCGCGAATCGTGCGGCTGTCCGGCACCCCGTCATCCACCAACTTCTCCATCTTCCGCCCGATCATAAGCTCTGCAATCTCTACCACATTCGTATCTTTGATTTCTTTCCTGGCCACAAATTCGCCGTCCCGCAGAATCGTCATCGAATCTGCCACCGCCATCACCTCATCCAGACGATGAGTGATGAAAATAATCGCAATCCCCTGAGAAGAAATCACCCGCATCGCCTCCAGTAGGCGCTCGGCTTCCGACTCGGTCAACACCGCTGTCGGCTCATCAAATACCAGAATACGGATTCCCGTCTTGTCTAGCTCCCTGGCAATCTCTATAAATTGCATATATCCTACCGGAAGTCCCGCAACTTTTACATATTCCTCAATTTGCAGTCCGATGGTTTTGAGCGCTTTTTGCGCATCCCGCCGCATTTGCTTCAAATCCAGCGATTCCATCGAACGCCCAAACACACGACTGACCAGATTCGGCGTGCTGATCTCACGTCCTACTTTAATATTCTCCGTCACCGAAAATCCAGGAATCAACATAAACTCCTGGTGTACCATTCCAATCCCTAGCTCCATCGCCTTTAAGGGGGTGTCAATCTGTACTGGCTCTCCATTTACTTCTACTGTCCCTTCAAATCCGCCAGTACTGTGGATGACAGGCATCCCAAACAAAATATTCATCAGCGTAGATTTCCCGGCGCCGTTTTCCCCCATCAGCGCGTGAATCTCACCAGGACGAATGTGGAGCTTTACCCCCTTGAGCACCCGGTTGCCATAATATTCCTTGGCGATGTTGTCCATCTTCAAGACATAGGTTTCCTTTGTTCTCTCCAAGTCACCAACCTCTTTCTACACATATTTCATCACTGCTTGTCCATGCCCCACCCCATATCTGCGAGGCAATCGTATAATATTGCCGACCCTTTCTCAAAGTATGCCTGAAAACGCGTTCCACCAGACATACTCTGATACAGAAAATTCTGCCAACTGATGTCTCAAAGACTCCTGTTGGCAGAACCCCAGATACCATCACATTATTCGATTATTCAAAGGTAACGAAATCAGACATTACCAGGAAATGATTCTCCTTTGCATTGCCATCATCATCCACATAATAATCCAAGGTCATCTGAGCGCCAGGAGTAAACTCCTCTGCACACTCCTGAACGGTAGAACGCAGCAACGCCTCATCCAGAACTTGGCCGTTGGTCTCGCCCTCGAGAACTTTCTTTGCATACTCAACGCCTGCGCTGATGAACAGCATATTACAAGGAACACCCCAGGTAGATACGCGGCCGCCCATGTTGGCCTCGGTAACCTTTGCCTGAAGCTGCTCCATCATGTAATCCACATCTGCCTCATGACCGGCCATGTCAATATTCAGAGCAGCCGGGAAAGCATGGAACGGGGACGGGCAGCACTGCAGGCTGTAGATTGCACCATTCTCAAATACGGAACGAATCAACGGCTCCTGCATACCACAGTTGGTGGTAAAGAACACGGTATCCTTGCCGTACTTCTCGATCTGACGCGGTACATCCTCCAGAATGAACTGCTGAGCACCAGTAATGCCGGAATCACCAGTCGGATCCGGAGCCGTAACATCTACCAGTTCAATGCCATTCTCCGCACAGTATTTCTTCAGGTTCTCATGACGAGCCACAATCAGAGCATAACTCATATGGCGCGGGAAGGAATAGTGAATCATGGTCTTGGCACCCTGTTTTTTCGCCTGCGGCGGAATCACGATACCGCATCCTGGCTCATCTACCTGCAGAACGATATCTGCCTTCGGATTGATAACCCCCGGGTCCTCACCAGGAGTACCAACGATGAAAATCATATCCGGACGAGTCTCACGAACTTTGTCAATCGCCGCTGCCGTACCCGGAATCGCCTGACACCAGATAATCGCTTTCACTGCTGGATCGGAAGCCATTGCCACAGTATTGGAGATAACCGTCTCCGTCTCTGTGGTAAAGTTATCCGGATAAGTAGAAGTAACGATCATGTCGCCATACTTCTCTTTCATCTTGTTTGCCTGTGTAATCTCCTCATCACCCTGAGAAGCTGTACCAGTGATGATACCAATCTTGAAATCTCCTGCCGGCTCTGCCGCCTCAGTCGTTTCTGCAGTATCACCCTCTGCAGCCGTCGTCGTCTCTGCCTCTGCTGCCGCAGCCGTCGTCGTCTCTGGTGCTGCTGTCGTCGCAGCCGGCTCTGCTCCACGGCATCCGGCCATGGAAAGCACCATCGCCGCTGCTAGCGTCAGGCTAAGTAATCTCTTTTTCATTACTTGTCTCCTCCTTTTTATTCTGAGCGCTTTTACACCCAATGTTAGCCGGATCTCATACTCTGAACTACGCATTCAGACAACGCATAAAATCCGCCGATACCTTATCTGACCACTTTTGTCAAACAAAGTGTTACCAGTATAGCACATACAGCGGTCATTTGTCCAGCTACATTTGTATGTCGGCGACGGATTTTTATGGAAAAGGGTATATTTTTGCTCATTAAGACTAAAAAGAACTACTGTCATTTAGATAAGTAGTGATAGAAGGTACGCCAAGGAAGAGGGGGAAAAGCAATAGAACATGGTCTGTGACTTTTCCCAGGCATACCTTTCAAAGCCCACTATTTCATTAAATTCGGAATAAAAGTGACCGTTGCTGGAATATAGGTAACCACCAATAGCACGACAATCGCCGTAACCACAAAAGGCCATACACTCTTATACAGCTCGCTTAGCTTCGTCCCGGTGACATTTGATGCCACAAACAACAGAATGCCAATCGGCGGAGTGATCAACCCAATCGTGAGGTTCATGCACATTACAATACCGAAATGAATTGGATCGATCCCATATTGCGCCGCTACCGGACAAAGGATCGGCGCCAGCAGAAGTACCGCTGGTGCGCCGTCTAAAAGACACCCCACAATCAATAACAACACATTGACAAACATCAAAAACATAATCGGCGTAGTAATGAATTCCAGACAGAATATTGCCAGTTTCTGAGGAATCTGCAAAGCCGACACCACCCATCCCATAGCACAAGCCGTGGCTACGATAAATGTGACGGAAGAAGTCAAACGGGCCGTATTTACCAGACACCGGAATAAATCTTTACCATTCATACGCTTCTGTGCAAAAGTTACAATCAGCGCATAGCACACCGCCAGAGAACCTGCTTCTGTGGCCGTACAGATCCCTGTGACAATAGAACCAAAGATAATCACTGGCAGAGCTAAAACCACAGCCGAAGTTTTAAAGGTACTCCATATTTCTTTGAAGGAGGCCCGGCGCCCGGTAGAGGGAAAATCATACTTCCGAGCATAGTAGGCACAAATGGCAATCTGTGCCGCCCCATACACCACCCCTGGCAGCAGACCACCAGCAAACATCTTCCCGATCGATACCCCGCCTGCCGCAGAGGCAAAGATAATCATGATGGTGGATGGTGGAATAAGCGGTGCAATCGTAGCGGAGGCCGCTGACAGGGTTACGGAGAATCTCCGGTTATACCCTGCCGCTGTCATCGTATCTGCCATAATCAGTCCCAGACTTGCCATGTCTGCCGAAGCCGACCCGGAAATACCAGCAAATACCATGCTTCCCAGTACATTTACATACCCCAGTCCCCCCTTTACATGGCCAATCAGTACATTACAAAACTCTACAATTTTATTAATCAGCTTCCCCCGGGTCATAATCTCTGCACATAGTACAAATAACGGAATACACAGATAAGAAAAACTATTAACGCCAGAAAACAATTTCTGTGCCAGCACAATCATCTTTCCGTCCAGCAAAAGAAAGGCAACCCAGGTGGTAAAACCAATGCAGAAGCCGACCGGTATGCCGATAAAGCAGCACACCAGAAACAACAATAGCAGCAACAAAGGCAACAGCATATCTCCCTCCTTACTCCGCACCTGCGGTATCATCCGGCCTGGCTAAACTTTCAAACGGCTCTATCTCTCCACAAAGTACCCCTGTCAGTTCCGTAAGCAGCTCATAACTAATCAAAATTCCTCCTACCACAGGGATCAGATACAGGATATTTCCGGGAATCCGCAGCATTTCTGACTTGTAAATTTTGTTGGCTCCGGCAAATGCGATCCCATAACGAATCATTGCCACCAGAAAAACCACAATCATCCCCATCTCCAACACATACAGAATCTTTTTAGCTCTCGGTTTCAGCCGAGAATACACCATGTCTGCCCGGGACATCTGCCCATACTTATAGATTTGTCCCAGAGAAAAGTAGGTGATTCCCACCAGTAAAAATCGGGAAAGTTCGTCTGTCCAGGTAACAGAATTCCAGTGAAACAACGTTTGTTTTACCAGAATATACCGGTTGATAACCTGGAAGAACACTGCCAGAAAGCATCCAAAAACCAGCGCCGCATTCAGTGCCTGAATTATTTTACCTGCCAGATCCGATCCCTTTCTCAGCACATGAAAAATCTTCTTCATCCTATCCAAGCAAATTTCCTCCTTCGGATATCCCTACTCCTTGCCATATTTGGCAACAGCAGCTACGAAATCATCCACGATCTCAGCTCCGATTTGCTCTTTTGCCAGTTCCATACACTGCTCTGCATAAGCGGTATGCCAGGCTTCCAGCTCCTCCTTTGTCGGTTCATAAACTTCCACGCCATTCTCGCGCAGAGTTTCGATGCCATTGGTCAAAATATTATTTGCTGTCTCCTTCACCTGCTCTTTCGCATACTCATTGGCCTCCTGTACCACCTGTTGCAGTTCGGCCGGCAAAGACTGATAAAAAGAATCGCTAATCATACCGCAGAAATAACTGCCCGTATGGGCATCCAACACCAAATATTTTTCCACCTCATAAGTCTTGTCCTGCAAAATATTGGGAATAGAATTTTCATGTCCGTCTACCACTCCATTTTGCAGGGCCGTGTACAACTCAGAAATATCCATCGGCACCGCACTAGCTGACAGAGACTCTACCATCCGGATATACAAAGGATTGTTCAAAACGCGAAAACTCAGTCCCGCCACATCATCCACGGTCTTAATCGGGTGCTTTACTGTGGTAAAGTTGCGAAATCCCTTCCCTACAGAACATAGAATACGGATCCCAGAAGTGGATGCACACGCATCAAAAAATTTCTGTCCCCATTCACTGTCAAACAGACGATTGGCCTCCTCGATCGAGCCGATAGCGCCTGGAATGGAAAACAACAATGCTGGATTATAATAGGAAGATACCGTGGTAATATCACCACAGTAGAATTCTACGGAACCATTGGACAATCCGGCCACTACATCAGCATCTGAGCCCAAGCTGTTTCCATAGAAAATGTCAAATTTGATGGCTCCTCCGGAATGCTCCTCCACATATTCCTTAAAACTCTCTGCATAGCAGACATCACAGCTTTCTTCCCGCGGTGTGCCTGAGGCAATGGATATCCCACAGTTCATCGTATAGACCTTGTCCGGAGCTGTTGTCGCCTCTGGAGCCGTTGTATCTGCTGGGGCCGCCTCTGGAGCAGAAGTCGGCGCTGGCGCTGAGGTCCCTCCTCCTGAAGAATCGGATTTTCCACAAGCTGTTACACTACATGTCAAAGCAACACACAGAAGAACGGATATCAATTTTTTCATTATTTATAACCTCCAATTTTATAATTTTGTCTTTTGCCGTACGATTTTCAAGTGATAAATGTCAGTTTTTCCTGTTTTTTATTTAGGCATTTGTTCCTTCAGCACTTTCTCAATCTCCTCGCGAATGGAACGAACACTAGCATTCCAAATATTAAAATCACTTGACATAATAATCATTGTTGCTCCCTTATGAATCAAATCCATTGCACTTTCTAACGTCGGAGGATTGGCCGGAGCCATGATGCCGATACCCTTAGGTTCACAATAAGCTCTGAGCTTTTGCAGAGCCTCATAGACTTGAGGCTCATCGGTGCTGTAGCCCGTGCGCAATGCCAGGGAATTGGCATAATCTGCCGGGCCAAAATTGATGGCGTCAATCCCTGGTATTGCTATCAGCTCGTCCATATTCGCTGTAAACTCAAAATCCTCCATCATGGGAATGACCAACTCCGTATCATTGCTGTAACTGATATAATCCGAGTTCTCATATTCCCGCAACCCGTAGCCAGCAGATCGAACACCGAAGTCCAGTCCCCGGCGACCCAGAGGTGGAAATTTGGCGCCCCGCACACAAGTCTCCATCTCCTCCACAGTCTTAATATGGGGAATAATCACGCCCTCAGCTCCCAACTCCAAAGCCTTGCGGATCTCCACCTCATCCGGGCTACCTACCCGCACCAGAGGTGCGACGCCACCCATACGTGCCGCCAAAATCAACTCCCGACAATCACCAACCCCATTGGAATTATGCTCGGTGTCAATGAAAGCAAAATCCAAACCACCATATCCCAACATCTCGATAATCGCTGGTGAGCCACTGCAGATTGTCATCCCGAATACTGGCCGCTTTTTCATCTTTTCCTTTAAGCTGTTTTTAAAAAACGTATTCGTCATCATGTTACCATTGTAACCTCTCTTTCTGATAATTTCTTCGATCAACCCTTTCAGTGCCTTCATCATAATCGAAAGCCACTCTGATGTCAACCAATTTGACCAAAAATAGTCAGATATTAAATAAAATCGGTCAGATTATCTTATTTTCCTGTTTTTTACAGCAAATAATCAGCAAAACTTCCAATATCTCTCTTGACTTTCTGGTTTTTTAATGTTATATCTTCTACATGGAATATAAGTTTTTCATTTTCAAATTCGATCAGCCTTTTTATTTTTAACTGATTTTCAATATCTGACCGTTAATAGTCAACATTATTTGCGGCATTGCCGTCCACAGGCGTTTTCAAGTGAATTTTCAAACAAAAAGGTTTTTAAATATGCTTGACGCCAGAAAGGATATTATGAAAGAATCCATCCATACCCTATTTGATTTATCCGGAAAAGTGGCGCTGATCACAGGTGGCCATTCCTGGCTTGGCTTTGATATGGCTCAGGCCCTGGCTTCCGCAGGATGTCATATTGCCCTGGCTTCTCGCAATCAAGAAAAACTTAAAAAGGCTGGTGCAGAACTCTCTGAAAATTATGGAACCCAGATCTTTCTCTTTCAGGCCGATCAACGGTTTCCCGACCAAGTACAGGCCATGGCCGACGCCGTGTATACCTGGAAAGGACATATTGATATTCTAATCAATAATGCTGGCGGCGGATCTGGCGCCTCCGAGGGTTGCTTTCTTAAGCGGGATCCTCAGGATATCACCGACATGATCACCGTCAACCTGCTCGGCCCTTTATACTGTTGCCAATCTGTCGGCCGCTATATGGCCGAACAAAACAGTGGTAAGATTATCAATATCGGTTCCATTGCTGGTGTTGTTGGTCGGGATCGGGACATGTACCGCCGAAATCACAAAATGGAACAGCCCGTAGATTACGCCGCTTCCAAGGCAGGCATCATCGGTATGACCCGGGATCTGGCCGCCTTTATGGCTCCTTACCATGTACAAGTCAACTGCATCTCTCCCGGAGGTTTTGACAAAGGCGATCTGCCCCAAGGTTTCGTTGATGATTATGCCAGGGCTACGATGACCGGACGCATGGGAACCATGGGCCTGGATATCAAAGGCGCCGCCTTGTTCTTGGCTTCGCCAGCTTCCGATTATGTAACGGGACATAATTTGATGGTGGACGGTGGCTTTTCTGTCTTTAAGTGAATCAAATACTCGTGCAGGCATGACCTTTTGATTGGTTGTCCACGAAAAAATGATTTATATATTATTCACACAAAAGGAGAATACACATATGCTGCGTTACAAGGAGATCAAGCAGGCTATGCTTCAAGAAATCAGCAAATATATGCCCGGAGAGAGACTTCCCTCTCGTCCGATTCTTTGCCAGAAGCTTGACACCACCCGCACAACCCTGGATAAAGCTATCCGTGAGTTAGAAGAAGAGGGTTTTCTTACCTCCCGCAACGGCAGCGGAACTTATGTCGTTGGTCTGACAGATGGCGGCTTGTCGCCAGTGGGGACCTGGGGCGTCATCGTTCCCAATGTTATGGATGCCGTTTATCCCGGCCTGGTACGAGGAGCGGAAAACGTAGCTCAGCGTTACGGAATCAATATTATTATCTGTAATTCAGACAATGATTCCGATAAACAGGAACAATACGTAAAGCGCCTGCTCTGTTCTGGTGTGTCTGGCATGATTATTGTACCCGTAGTATCGAATGATATCCGGGTTAATTTCCGGCTCTATAACCAACTAGCCTCTGCCAAGACTCCCTTTGTCTTTTGCAATCGCAGCGTAGAAGGCATCAATGTGCCGACCGTCACCTCCAATGATTTCTATGGAGGATATATTGCTACCAAACACCTGATCCACCATGGTTATCGTAATATCGCCTATTTGGCTCGCTTAAAATATAAGACTAGCATTGATCGTTGCCAAGGCTATATTTCCATGCTGATGGAAGAAAATATTCCCATCAATCGCCGATTAATCCGCTTTGATCCAGATATCACCCAGGCTACCAGAGAGCTCCTACAAAGTAAGGAGACCTTAGACGCTATCTTCTGCTTTAACGATCAGGTAGCGGAGGAATGTTGCCAGGCCATCCAGGCACATAGTCTGAAAATTTCTGATGATATTGGCATTATCGGTTATGACAACACGGATATCTGCAATCGTCTTCCATGCTCTCTCACCTCCATATCTTACAAAAATTATGAGATTGGAGAGAAGGCGGCAGAATTACTCTGGGATATTTTAAACGAGAAACCTCTGCTTGATTTTGAATATTATCTTTTTCAACCTGGTATTGTAGAGCGAGAAAGCTGTAGAGGTCCCCGTTTGGTTTCTCATATGGTCAATGCAACCAGTGCGCAGGTTTGCCAGAATAGCAGCAAAAACTGTCATTCATAAATATACTCTGCAAAGAAAGGATTGTTATGAACAATAAAACAACTTATACCGGCATTATCCCCCCGATTGTCACTCCTTTGACCTCACAGGAAAAACTGGATTCCGCTGCCTTGCAGCGGCTGATTTCTTTTGATATCGAAAATGGTGTCTCGGGAATTTTTGTCAATGGCACTTCCGGCGAAGCCTTACGTCTTCCGGATCACATCTGGGAGGAAAATATGAAAACTGCTCTGGCAGCAGCTGGTAAGCAAATTCCCGTATTTTGCGGCGCCATTGACACATCTACCAGCCGGGTTATCGAACGATTACAGATAATTGAAGAATGTGGCGGTGAGATCGCTGTCTGCACTCCGCCCTTTTACCTCACCAGCTTCGGCCAGGAAGAAATCCTTCGCCATTATGATGCCATCTGCCGCTCTACCCGCTTGAAACTTGCAGTCTACAACATTCCAGAAACCACGCACGCCAATATTCTGCCAGAAACGATATCCCAGCTTGCAGAATATGATAATATTGTGGCCTATAAAGACAGCACCGCCGACTGGCAACAACTACAGCGAGCCATGATTCTTTTAAAGGATAAAGACATTGCTGTCTTAAACGGAGCAGAGGAACTTTGCTGCGTAAGCATGCTCTGGGGAGCGGAAGGCTGTATCCCTGGTCTAGCCAATTTCATTCCCGGTCTCTTTGTGCAGCTTCAAAGCGCCTGTTGTCAGGGTCAAATCCAAAAAGCCTGTCAGCTTCAGGAACAGATCAATGCTATCCGCAAGGCAATCTTTGTAAGTGGTTGCTGGATGGCTGGCATGAAAGGCATCCTAGAGCTTTTCGGCCTGGGCAGCCGCGTTGTTTCCCGACCGTTGTTGTCAGTCACCGAAGCACAGCTTACTGAAATTCGCCATATTCTTGCTTCCAGTGGGGTTTCTCTTTGACATGACTAGAAATGATTTTCTCATCAAATGACAAGGCATTATTTCAATGTCATAGATATGTGGTGGCAAAAGGTACGCCAAGGAAGAGGGGAGCGAAGCAACGGGAAATCATCTGTTCCTTTTTTCCGGTTTCGAGATTAAGAATTCCTAAAACCCCTGATTTTTGCTAAAAACGAAACGAAAATATACAAACTCACTCCGTTCAAACAGTGTATATTTTCGTTTCAACGCCAAATTCAGAGATTTAAGGACTTCTAAATCTCTGCAAAGTCAAAATATCCACAGACGATTTCCCGTTACTTCGCTCCCCTCTTCCTTGGCTGATTTTCTCGTTTCCTTATTTAAACGACATAATATTGGGCATTATTCTCTTTTGAGTTCTTTATCTCACCGGCCCAAACCTTTGCCACGGCCAGACCTTCCAAATCACTTTTCCTATCAATTGCTCTGCCGAAACACACCCCACTGCCACCGCCCGGCTGTCCGCCGAATCTTGACGATTATCTCCTATTACAAATAGACGTTCTTCCGGTACCTCATAAGGCATCCGGATATCGCATTCCCCTAGACTCAATTCCTTCACATATGGTTCTTCTAATGGCGTTCCATTGACTGACACGATGCCCTTTTCATCGATCTCCACCACTTCTCCTGGTAATGCTATCACCCGTTTTACCAAGATCTTATTATTATAATAAAATGCTGCGATATCTCCTCTTTTAAAGCGGGTACTCTTTATGGCAACTACAGTATCCCCACTCTCCAGTCCTGGCTCCATACTATCTCCATAAATTTTCAGGACGGAAATGAACAGAGACGAAAGCAGCATAGAAATACCCGCAACAATTATCAGAGCATAGATTGTCCCCAGCAAAGAGCTCCCATAGCTCTTCCGGTAATCCAGTCGCTTCTGCTCTTTCTCCAATTGACCGAGAGTCGGGAGATCTGGTTCTCTCCCCCACCTTCTCCGCGCCATCATATCCCTCCTGTCACTTTTTCTCTAATTCTTTTGGTTGCTTTCTTCCCAATTCTCCTAGTCCGTTTCTTTTGCCTCTGTCAAATCTCCCTCTTTCCATTCTAGCTGATTGATTTCCTCTGGATTTTCCCAACCGCCTCTATCCCGGTCCATTCCCTCGCTTTCCTTCTGTTTTTCCTGTTCCTCATACTCCCTCCACTCCTCTTTTGACACGGCGATTCCGCACATTCCCCGTACACTGTCCAAATATTGATCTGCCGCTGCCTGTGCCGCCTCGAATACTCCCTGAATCCGCAGTGCCGCCTCTGCTATTGATCCGGCCTCTCCTAGTAGCACATTCCTTTCCCGTAGCTTCTTCTCCGCCCGTTCTGCACGCGCTCTCTGCCGCTCCAATTCCTTTCCCTGTTCCACCAACAGCTCTAATAATTGCAATCGCGTCAGTTTTTTTAATTCCTTATCTGTCATATGGCTTCCTCCTTCTGCTTTTGCTATCTGTCTTCTGGCCCGTTCTTTTCTGTCTCTTGCTTTTCTCTCTTTCTTATTCTCTTTCTTCCAACAAACAGCGCAGGGTAAACCGAGTCTGCCCTCCATAAGTACAGGTAAATAGAGTCAAATCCCACTCTCCTGCCTCCATCTGTTCCACTTCCGTCTTTTTCAGTATCTCCACAGAATCCGCCACATAAAAAAACTGATTGCCAGACACATCTGTAAATACCACTTTCGCCCCTGGCTCCAAAGTCTTTAACGGACTGAAATGCTTCCGATAATTATGACCCGCAATTATCAAATCATGAGTATAGGCAGAACCACGATAACGGCATGGCGCCACCTTCAGACGCGGATAGCTCCACTCCGACATCACAGGCAGCTCCAGTCCCAACGATGGCACCGAAACCACTCCGATATATTCATACCCATCAATCACGGTCACTGGCATGTCCATATACGGATTGAGTACATAGTTGGGAATATCCACCTCCGAACCTTCCAGCCCTGACTCCCAGTCTGCATATCGCTCCCGCGCCTCATCTACTGGTAACTCCATCTGTTCTAGCATCTTCTGGGATGCCTCCTCTGCCCGCCTCTCATCCCAGATATTATATCCAGTCAAGACAAGGGCTGCCGCAATCAGCAGCAGCCCCAGGGTCATCATTCCAATTCCTCTTCCCTTTCGTCTCTTATTCATTTCTATCTCCCTGTCTCTGGTAATTTCCCCAACCCATCATGAACAACACCATTCCACAGATTGTCAATACTGGCACTGGCCACCACAACATTCCCGTTTGTGGCAGCATCGCTAGGGGCACTTCCCCTTCTGGTAACTCCATCAGCATGGTCGGATCATCTGGTGAATGATACGACGCCAGTGGCGGAGTGTCTTCTGTGATCGTAGTAGTCGGAACATTCGGTGTTCCTTCTCCTCCGCCACCGCCACCGCCGCCCGGATTATTACCTCCCGGACGATCGCCTCCTGGCGGATGATACGTATTGATCATATGAAATACCATTCCTGCCTGGTCTGTCAATACGGTATAATTAGCTGGCACTTCCACTTCCACTACTTGCCAAGAAACATTGCCATCCAATTCTTCCCAACGATATTCCCAGTTGTTCCCCTGATTTAAAGTCACCCGTTCATACTCCTGACCATCTCCCAGCAAAGCTACCTGAATCTCCTGCGGACGGACAGAAGCATTTCCTCCCACCCAATCCTTCCATACTCTTCGGCTCACTGTCCGGTCTGCCGGCTCCCGATCATACTTGGGTACTGCGGTTACATTTTCATAGACCCATTGTTCCTCCAGATAATTGGGCAGGCACACTAAAAACGGCATGGGAAAATAATAAAACTCTCCCATCTGGTAGCGATCTCCCACCACTAGATATAATCCGGTCTCCATCGTTCCTTCTTCCGGAAACATAGCTACCCCATTAGCATCCGTCAGAATCTCCTGCATCGGTGCCAAATCGTGAAATTCCGCATATCCGACCAGAGTATTGGCCAGTGCTTTCCATTCCGCATGGTCTAGCCTCTTTTCCAGATCCACAGAGCTGTCCACAAAATCACTGGTCAGAGTATAAGTACACTCTGGAGAAACTTCCGCCACCCGGTACAGTCGAAAACGAACGCCAGACACCGACGTCTCCCCCTCGCTGCGACATTGAACCACCAGGGAAACTCCCTTTGTCGGATCGATATTCTCTGCCGCATACACCTTTTCCGGCAAGGGTACTGCCACTGACATCAGACACAGCAGCCCTGCAAACAAACCTGCCAGGATCCTCTTTTTTCCTCTCATAAAAACTACCTCCACTTCTATGCTTTTACCGCTTCCGGTATTTTATCAGCATCCCCAAGAGCAAAATCAATAAAATCGGTATAGCAATCGCCGGCGCCACCAGAGCCGCATCAATCCTTGTGGCATCTGCCGTCACTCGGATATTGGCCACCTTCTCATTCTCCACTCGATGTCCTCGAACCAACATCCGATGAGAATTAACGCCATAAGGGGTACAAGTCACTAATGTGCAATAGTCTTTCCCCTCCTCACTTTTCAGTGCATCTGTATTTTCTGGTTCCACAATGAGAATCTGATCAATCTCATAAGCTAGCGTGTCGTCCAGGATATGAAGCAAAAACACGTCTCCTTCTGTCATCTTATCCAGATCGGTAAATAATCGGGCAGAAGGCAGTCCCCGGTGGCCAGACAGAAGGCAATGCGTACCTTCCCCGCCTACCGGAAGAGAAGATCCCTCGATATGTCCGACTGCCACCTGAAGCACAGACTCCCCTGTGCCATGATATACCGCCAAAGATACATCGATAGTCGGAATCTCAATATAGCCCATGACCCCATTTCCGGAGATATTCAGCAAGTCGTTGTATTGTGCCCTCTCTTCATCTGTCAATACATAAGGATTCCCAGCCGTGGCTCTGATATTTTCATTATAAGACACGGCAGCCTGCCAAATCTGTTCATATTCCTTATCGTCAATCTGAGACACCGCATCTGTATAGCTGGCAATTGCCCGCGACTGGTGAAAAGAATTCCAGTAATCGCTGACCGTAGGGTACAGCAGTAAGCAAAGCCCTATGCCAAAAACCAGAAATAATAAAATTGTGGAAAAATGTTTTTTCATAAGGCTCTCCTTACTGCCGGCCACCAGGAAAACCTGGTGGCGACAGCTGTTGCTTTTTATTCGGTTTTTCGTCAATTATTCTCTACCAGCCATTTTCTTCTTGGTTACTAACAAAACGCCTGCACCAATGAGCAGAATGCTGCCCAGTACATAGAAGATTGTGGTACCGATACCACCAGTAGAAGGAAGTTCCACTCCCGTGGTATTTTCCACATCAAATGCAATAATAGGAGTTCCACTGTCAAGGGTCACATAACCTGTTGTTTCATCATTCGGCAAGTCTCCATTTTCATCGGATTTACGATATGCCCAAGAACATTCTGTCTGATCTGCCGTAACATTGTCTGTATTACACTTAATTTGAATCTTAATCGGTTTTTTCAGTATATTATATCCATTCGGCGCTTTCACCTCAGTAATTGTATAAATTCCTTCGCAGAGTCCGTCCAAACTCAATACGCCGTCCTCACCAACTTCTGCGACATAATCTACCTTAACTACGGATTCTTCTGTTTTATTAACTTCTTTCTTGCTATATTTCTTGGAACCCTCTACTTCTGATGTTGTGTATACATCACCATCTTTATAAAATTCACCATTCGGATCTTCTATAAATTCATATCCTTTTACAAGAGCCTTTTCAAGACCTTCTCCTTCGATCTTAAACTGTGCCCCTGTCAGTTTCATGTCAGGATTTGTTGCATCAACCTTGGTAATCTGCAGACCTGTTACATAAGTGAAAACATCTACTTCCGGTGTATCAACTGTTGAATTATCTCCTTCTCCGCTGTGATTCGGATCGTTAGAATAAGTCAGTTTTACACTGTTCTTATTTCCTGCAGAGCCAATGATCGCATCCTTATTTACTGTAGCAGTGTAGGTAATTACAATATCTTCCCCTGTTTTCTTTCCAAAGTTGGCCTTAAAATCTTTAAAATTGATGGTCAATTTTGTAACTCCGTCAGCCTCTGTCTCTGATGTCTCTTCATATAAAGATGCATCTACGACCTCTCCACCAACAGTTATCGTCAAATCCTTATTATAAGTCAATCCTTTAGAAAATGTATCTGTAACGATAAAGGTATACGTGTTATAATGCGTCATATCTGGTACTTTGCTGGTCACTTTATAAGATACCGCTTCACCGATTGCCGCATTGTTGGCATTCGTTTCTGTTGCATTATCGCCTTCGCCTTCAACAATCTTTTTGTCAATGCTGGGCTTATCTGTTTTAATCGTGATCTCTGCATCCGGGGTAGTTGTATCCAGCATTAATGCCGAAACTGCATAATCGCTGCCATCCGTAGGCGCCTCTGTTACATCTTCCACAACATAGTAACCAGAAGCCAGATTTTCAATTTTGTAATCATTACCATCTTTCGCGCCACTTGCCCCTGGAATGCCAGCTTCTTTTGCTGCTTTTAACGCCCGGCTCATGAATGCTCTTAAATCCCCGTTGCCATCCGCATTATCATCCGCATCTTCTGCCCGCAAAGCAGCAATTTTTGCTACAACATCTTGAGCAAAGCTTGCTTCTGAAGCATCCAATCCGAATTCCTCTGCATAAAATATTCCGCCGCCGCCCCAGTGCTCACGCGTATCGGTTCGGTTATTGGTGAGATAGCCGCTTTCAATCGAACCCGTTCCGGTTCTGAATGTGATTCCACCACCTTCGCCGCCAATAGCTAGATTCCGCGCTATGATACACCCCGAAAGACCATTGTCATTCGTTTTCATAGTCAGACAGCATTCACTTCCTGACTCTTTTTCTGCGGCCGAAGCGTTCGGATTTGTATCACTTGCTTTTCCTCCGCTAAAGATACCTCCGCCACTAAAATTTGCCAGATTGTTGGTGATATAGCCGCCCGTCAGATTGATACTCGTCTTACCTGGATTTGCCAGACTTCCGCCATCTGCGTAAACCGCGCCGCCATTTGTATCTGCGCGGTTATTCGTCAAATATCCCCCGCTCATATTCAAAACGGCCGCATCTTGAAGCGAAATGGCACCGCCATGATTGCCGCCCGTCACATAATTACCAGAAATATAAGTACCGCTCAATTCGATCCTGCTGCTGCCACTTGCTTGAATGGCACCACCAGCCCCAAGCACTGCTGTATTACCGCAGATATATCCTCCCTTCAAGTTCAAAACACTGTTCTCGCCGGCAAGCCTCACCGCACGATTGGTACATTCAACAATCGCACCACCTTCCCAGTTCAAAGTTCCGCCTTCTATATAAAATGTATTTTGTGGCTTCCTTGTATCTGTGGTCCGGATGATTCCTGGATTTTGTATCTGATACTTTACCAAACTCTCGGTTGTCTCACCGGTTGCCGAATCGACAACATTTGATTCTGTGACATAAAATTCTAGCGTCCTGTTCTCATCGTTATAATTATTTTCCAGGCATTTTCCTACCGATTCTTTATCAACTTCTTCACCATCTTCATGCCACAGAGAACACATCTCACTTATTTCTGTTGTCTTCGATTCTCGGTCTTCCAGAGAAATCTCCTGCTCATCTTTAACCGTTAAGGACGCTCCATTTTTTATATCCACCAACGTCAGATTATCATCTTCCACAGTTATGGTGTGTCCATTCAGATTCAAAGTATGATGTTGCTTTTCACTTGTCATCTGAATGGCTTGAAAAATATCCCAATCCCCATCAGCAGCGGGTTTCACAATAATATCCGCACCAAGCACAACCAGTTTTATTCCTTCTTCTTCCAGTGCATTTTTCAACTCTCTGAAAGTCTTCACTTCCGTTGCTGTGCCAGTTCTGGCGGCAAAAGCTGCCGCCGCCCACTGTAAAGAAGACCGACTCTGAAATGTCACTCCATAAAGGGCATTTTCTTCATCTGCTTCAATTTTTATCGACTCGCTATCGCTGATTTTTTCCGGATCTCCGTCTTCTGGCATTTGAAAAAGTTCCCAAGCAGGTTCTGTCTCAGTCTGTACGGTTGTTTCAACCTGGCTTTCCCCTTCTGGCTCAGCCTGATCTTGCCCTTTTGATTCATTCACAATTCCCGTTCCTACCCTTGTCACCACATTTGCTGACAAAGATACCTGTTTGGCAGATTCTGCACTTATTTTAATATCCGGCTCGTTTGCCTCCTCATCTTCACGGATATTTTCATCCTCTGTTTCCTCCCCAGATTTTGTCATCTGACTGTCCGTCTCCTGGGAAGCAAATTCTTCAGTGTCTTCACCGGTTGCTTCTGCTTCGTTCTTCACCGGAGTCTTGAACTCTGCAGATATTTGTATCAATCCGGAAGGTTCTACCAAATTGCCCTCTTCATCCAAAAAGGTAATATCAAAGGGAAGCATTGTTGTCAAGACTTTACCCTGGCTCATTCCCTGCTCGGTCAGCTTTTCCTTCATCTCGACGGCTCTTTCATCATCTTTTGCCATCTCCACTGCCTGTAGCTGCACATTCTCCGGAAGGGCCCCTTCTTCATATACTGCCGTAATCATGGCATTTTCCGTTTCTGCCGTAAGTGTAATCAGATTCTCTCCATATCGGGACATCAATCCATAGCCCTGAATTTCTCCCGATGTCAAACTATATGTCTGATATCCAACCTTATCATGGGAATCTCCCTCAATGACCACCACACGCTCTACGCTTCCCTCTTCATTTCGGGTCACATCTTTTATGATTCCTACCCTAAGCTTTTCTTCCTCTTTATCTGACAAGAATATCAGATCGCCTAAGCTCGGCTCATACTCTCCTCTTTCTTTATAAAGGCCAGGAACTGTCCCTTTCAGCTTCTCTGCTAGCCCTTCACTGTCAGCATCCATTGGAGCATCCTCTCCGCCGGCATAATTCACGCAGAACGAAGCGAACATTCCGTTCCAGTCCCCATAAGGATTCCCATACCACTGACCATACCGGGTATATCCTTTGACGGTGTCTACTCCTTCAACTTTATAGTTCTTTTCACTCTCCCGATATTCCACCTGGCTCTCCGCCACTGCCACGATATCCTGCGGCAAATCTCCTGTCAGCTGCGGCAGTGTCCGCAACCAATCTTCTTCACTTTCCAGATCCGCCTCCGGGTCAGAGTAACAAACCAGAGAATGCGTATGTTCTTCCTTCCCACAGATCATTACCAGCTCATAAAGTTCTTCATCATAATCCATACCCGGTTCGTAAGGAACATAATCTTCCAGCTCCTCTTCCGGCTCTAGATCATTGATCAGGTCCATATCTTCTTCATACCACTCATCCTCATCCAAATCCCAGTACTTATTTTCTGTCTTTTCTTCTTCTTTCTTTTTCCACTGAGACGAATTGCTAGCGCTATGAAGACGATATTTCGACTCTTTCACCTCAGATACCAATTGCTTGCTTAAATTCTGTTCTGCCTGAAGCAAGAGCGATGCCACACCCTTATTTCCCTGGGCATTTCCTGGTGTTGCCAGCGATTCTTGCTTTGACGCCTCACCAGAAATATTATTTTCTTCGCCTGGTCCTGGCAAATTCCCCGTTGCTTCTCCAGCATTGGAAGGAGTCGCCGGATCTGCTTCTTCTGCATTGGATGGCGTGGATACAGGAATATCCCCCGGCAATACCGGCACCGCATTTCCCGGAGTAGCGGCTCCCCGCCGCATCAACAGATAACAGTCCTCACTATGTTGATGCTCCTCTTGGCCGCAATACGTCTCCTTCCCCATCGTCACCGCTGGTAATATCAGTGCATAGGCCGTACAAAACACCACCAATGTTCCCATAATACTGACTGCCTTCTGCCACCGCTTCCACTTCTTTCTCTCCCTCAAGAGTCTCTCCTTATACGGCGCCAAGCTTCCTTTCATTGCCTTATCCCTCACTTCCCTCATTGAATGGCCCCAAACTGTTCCAGCGGCCACACACAAAATACCAGTTTTCCTACAATCTGCTCCTCCGACACGCACCCGATTGAGGTGCTACGCGAATCTACGGATACGCTTCGATGGTCTCCCATGAGGAAAAACTTCTTATCCGGCACTTGGTATGGAAGCTTAATATTACACTCTCCCAAAGCCTTTTCTGTCAGATACGGTTCCTCCAGTTCCTTCTCGTTGACAAATACCGTTCCATCCTCACGGATATCCACCCAGTCCCCCGCCCTGGCTATCACGCGTTTCACCAGGATCTTGTTATTATAATAGAAGGCTACAATATCTCCTTCCTGAAATTCCGCTCCTTGCAAAGAAATCACAATATTCCCCGCCCATAAAGTGGGCGTCATCGAAGTTCCATAGATCTGCAGTACTGGCAAAAACAAAGTCGCTGCCAGTATTGCCGCCGATGCTACTGCTGCCAAAGTATACAGCGTATTCCGCGTCGTGGCTTTCCGTTGACTCTGAATACGCGTCCGCTTTAACTCTTCTTCCAGAT
>Ga0137306_101421_pt1 | contig 24586 bp, 11 predicted proteins | sample Inofroosms_March_FD_97187 | JGI IMG/M metagenome (GOLD analysis project Ga0137306, IMG submission 97187) | Mouse cecal microbial communities from Vienna, Austria - N-Acetylneuraminic and N-Acetylglucosamine D2O microcosms_March | ecosystem: Host-associated > Mammals > Digestive system > Large...
CCTTGAGTACTGGAGGACACTGGGAGCGTTTATAATTATTAAACTCCACCATATTAATTATTTTTCGGGTAAGTTCCGCGGTAAAACCTTGTTTAATAATCTCTTCTTCCGATAGATTATTTTCGATATACAACCTTAGAATCTGGTCTAATGTCGGGTAATCGGGCAGGGAATCCTGGTCTTTTTGACCGGGGCGTAGTTCTGCGGAGGGGGCTTTTGTTATCGTATTTTCCGGGATAATGATTTTTTTGCGATTGATATCTTGTGCCAGTTTATAAATATCGGTTTTATATACGTCTCCTATTACAGACAAAGAACCGCACAGGTCGCCGTAAAGGGTGCCATAGCCCACAGCTGCTTCGCTTTTGTTGGATGTATTCAGTGCGATATATCCAAATTTATTGGACATTGCCATCACTAGCATGCCTCGGATACGGGATTGCAGATTTTCTTCGGCAACATTGAAAGGTAAGTTTCCGAATAAGGGATGCAGTTGTTGGAGATAGCTTTCATAAATGGGTTTAATGGGAATTGTTTCATAGGGCATGCCGATATTTTCCGCTAAATCGCGGGCATCTTTGATAGAATGGTCTGTAGAATATTCGGACGGCATAAGTAATCCGAAAACATTTTCCTTGCCTAAGGCTTCCGCTGTCAGGGCTGCAACAATTGCCGAATCAATGCCACCCGACAGGCCTAGTATGGCTCTGGTAAATCCATGTTTATAGAAATAGTCCCGTATACCGTGAACCAAGGCTTTGTGTATGCATGTGATACAATTGCTCCGGAATAGCTTTATTGCGGGAGTTTTGTTGAGTTGCCGGGTGTCCAGAAGAAAGAAATCCTCTTCAAACTCTTTCAGTTGCCGGAGCAATTCCCCTTTGGGATTAAATATCATGGAATTTCCATCCAGCAGAACCGATGTACAGCCTCCGGTCGGATTGATTGAAATGATCATTCTGGCATTCTTTTTAGCTAAAGAAGAAAAAATCTGATGGCGTTCGGCCAGGCTGTCCGTCGTGAAAGGAGACAAGCCGATATGAATAATCAGATGATCTGTTTTTTCAATGTATTCAGACTCATATTCATCGAAAAGGATGCGTAGGTTTTGGTTTTTATACCGAATAGGCTGATTGTCTTCTCCGGCAACAAAATAACGGCTTTCGCTGAAAATATCGTAATCGCTGAGAACGGTTTTGTGTACGCCGTCTGTGACTTCCCCGTTTTGGATAAAATAGGCGGAATTATACATGATACCGGTCTGATTATCCAGATTCGGACCGCCAATGATAGCAGCCATTGAGCCGCAGGCTGAGGCTATTTTTTCGATACATAAACGGCACTCGTTGATAAACTCTTCCTTTTCCAGTAAATCTTGGGGGAAGGGACCGCAAATAGCTAATTCGGGAAATACTATCAAATCTGCTCCGGCTGTTTGGGCTTTTTGTATCGCCTGGAGTATAATCTCCTGATTTTTTCCGGGATTGCCTGTAAAATAGTTTAACTGGGGAAGAGCGATGCGCATAATAAATAGATTTAGAAAATAAGAAAACTGTTTTAAATAAAGTAAACTACAGCACAGTTGTATTCAAATAAATTTGATACTGCGTTAACTTACACTATCTTTGTCAAAAATAAGCAGTCTTCATCCGAATTCCGTCAAGTTGGAACGGCTTGAAGCATGTATTATTTTGTATCAAAAATACGATTTTTGTAATTAAATGGAGTAAAAAGTAAGGTGAAGTTTAGAATTATTGGCATAATTTTTTTAGGGATACTCTGGGCGTGTCATTCTGGACGGGAATCAGTCGAGAGGGATAGTGGGGTGGACGTCATCCGTTTTGACCGCCATCTGTTTGCATTGGACCATGAATTTCCGGACATACAAAGCCTGGATGCCCGGGATTCTGTTTTTTTCAGGTTATATGTAGAGGGAATATTGCAGTTAGGCAAGGCGGATAATCCGGAATTGCCTGAACTTTTGTCCTTATTTTTACAGGACAGTATTATTTTGGAAGTATATGATAGCGTAGCCTTGAGATATCCGGACATGATGTCTCAGGAAAAAGAGTTGGTAGAAGCTTTTCGTAACTATGCGTATTATTTCCCGGGAAAGCCCATACCGGCAGTCTACACCTATATTTCGGGATTTAACCAATCGGTGGTGGTGGACAGTAATTTCATCGGGATAAGTCTGGACAACTATTTGGGGGAAGATTGTGTATTTTACAAGATGTTGGCAACACCGATACCCCGTTATATCACCCGTCGTATGACAGAGCGGGAAATTGTGAGGGATGCTTTGTATGGCTGGTTGAATGCGGAATACCCTTTTCGTCCCCGTCGTTTGGATCTGTTGAGCGGAATCATTTATCAGGGGAAAATTATGTATCTGCTGGAAAAATTGTTGCCTGATTACGAGCAGGAACGGTTGTTTGGGTATACTCCGGAACAGTTGGAATGGTGTCGGAACAGTGAAGAAAGTATTTGGGAATTTATGGTAGATAATGAGTATCTTTTTGAGAATCAGCAAATGCTTTTTCGTAAATACCTGAATGAAGCACCTTTCAGTTCCGGCATGCCACAGGAATCTCCTGGAAAAGCGGTTGTGTGGTGTGGGTATCAGATTGTCCGGGAGTATCTCCGTAAAAAAGACTGTACATTACAGGAATTAATGGAAGAACAGGATTATCATAAAATATTGAGGGGGGCTGCATACAGACCTTAGCTGCCCCGTAAATACGGAATATGGATAAAAAAGAATTGCGGAATCAGATCCGGCAACTGAAAAGTTTATATTCTTCAGAGGAGAAAAAGCGGCTTTCTGCGGCTGTCGTGGAGCAGCTTGAACAGAACGGGTGTTTTATTGCTGCCCGGTGGGTGGTTTGCTACTGGTCCATGGAAGACGAGGTGTATACTCATGACTTTGTCAATAAATGGTCGGAAAAGAAACATATTTTGTTGCCTTGCGTCCGGGGAGAGGAATTGGAACTGAAGATTTTTTGCGGAAAAGAGCGTTTGTGTCCGGGGGAAGGATATGCGATTCCGGAACCGGAAGGGGAAGTTTTTACTGCTTACGATAAAATAGATTTGATTATTGTTCCGGGAATGGCTTTTGACCGTTGGGGAAACCGCTTGGGGAGAGGAAAAGGATATTATGACCGTTTTCTGAAAGAGTGTAAAGCGTATAAAATCGGAATTTGTTTCCCTTTTCAGTTCCGGGAGGATGTGATACCTACAGACTTTATGGATGTGCCGATGGACGAGGTAATAAAATAAAAAGCGGTTTGAAACTCAAACCGCTTTTTATTTTGCTTTATGATAAGATTAAGCCTGTTTGATCGCTTCAACCGGACAAACACCTGCGCAGGTACCACATTCCGTGCAAGCATCCGGATCGATTTGATAGTGATCAGCACCCATAGAGATTGCTCCTACCGGGCATTCTCCTTCACATGTACCACAAGTGATACAATCATCAGATATTACGTAAGCCATTTTCAAAAAAGTTTTATTGATTAATAATGGCCAAAAGTATAACCAATATTTGAAAGAAAAAAGGTTTGGCTGTAAAAAAGTTTGCTGCAACCTTGCCCTGTGTCCTGCGTAAATACTCCTTACGGAGGATACCTTCGGGATGCAGTGTCTTTCCCAATATACACACACAACAATGCTGCATGTCGGGGTATCCTTTTTTTGTGCTAAAAGCATAGGGCAGAAGAGGGGCTATATTAAAAAATGTAATTTATTGTTTGTAGATTGATTTTTTATCGATAATTTTGTGTTGTTGTGTGTAGATAAAAACTCTGTCGTGTTAGGAGTTTCTATTTTTCCACAGTTCAGAAGTTTCCATTGGTAGTATATATGATTGGGAATCACGACAATACCAATCGTTGTTCCAGCGGAAAAGACAAAGAAAGGAAAGGAGTATTAATACAAAATCGATTTCATGATGAAACAATCAGGAAAAATGGGGGGTAAGTGGAAATATCTCTCGTCTAAATTGCGGAGACCGGCCTGGATATTGTTGCTGGTCGTAGGCTTTGTTTTATCCGGTTTTGAAAGCCGGGCGAATTACATTCGGATAGATGGGGTGGTTACTGTGTCTGTTTCTCCCTCGTCAGCCGATACATTGATTTTAAGTTTTCCTTTGAAATGGGAAAATTCCTGGCGGGATGGGTTCAACTGGGATGCAGCCTGGATATTTTTTAAATACAAGGTGGCTAACGGCGACTGGAATCATGTAAATTTGGCGCAGGCAGGACATGTGTTTAACGGTGGTAGCGACAAATTTGCTTTTATGACGGGAAAAACGGGCAGTAATGTCGTGGGGTTGTTTGTGATGCGTGCAGAGGAAAAAGTCGGTCCCGTGGTATTGAATTGTCAGGTGAAATGTCACAAGAATGCTTTGGGAGGAATGACACCGGAAAAATTTGAAAATAATGAAGCATTTATATTGGCACAGGGAATAGAAATGGTATATGTTCCATACGGGGCTTATGCTTTAGGCGACGGTGCATGTCTGAACGGTTTTGCCGGGGCTTCCGATGGTTCACCCGCTATTATTGACAGCGAGGATGCTTTAAGTAATTCTACGGTGACACGTGTGCTTCCGGTGACTAACGGTGGAGTCAGTGGAACGGGTGTATCTTTGGCTGCAACCTATCCCAAAGGTTATCAGGGATTTTATGTGATGAAATACGAAGTCAGCCAGGAGCAGTACGTTGCTTTTCTGAATACCTTAAAGAAGACGGAGCAGAAAGCGCGGGTTACTTGGTGTGATGATCCGGCTAAAGCGGGAAAATATATTTTCGGTGATCCGGATTATCCTACGGCCCGTAACGGGATTATCCTGAATGTGCCGGCGACGACTTCTTCGACGGCGATATTTGCCAATAATTTGACGAATGATTCAAAGTATGCACAAAGTGATGATGGGAAAACAATTGCGTGTAACTATCTTTCTCCGGAAGATATGATTGCGTATTGTTGTTGGGCGGGTTTGCGTCCGATGAGTGAAATGGAGTATGAGAAAGCCAGCCGCCCTCTGTATCCGGAGACTTCCGTACCCGGAGGGTATGCCTGGAATAGTGCTTCTGTGCCGACAGGAACTACGAATGTAATTAATGGAGGCAAAAACACGGAAACACCGAGTACTGGTGCTAATACAAATTTCGGAGGAGTGTTTACAGGACCTGTCCGGTGTGGTTCTTTTGCTACAAGTACTTCTACGGCAGAGTCTGCCGGAGCAACGTTTTGGGGAGTGATGGAAATGAGCGGCAATCTGAAAGAAATGTGTTATAGTGTGGCTGCTGGTAGTGTATTTAATGGTACGGTATTGGGGGATGGGACCTATTTAACGACTAAATGGAATGCGGCTGCGGGAAATATCGGTGTTCGGGGGGGCGGATTTATGAGTGGTAAGGATTTTTTGAGAACATCCGATAGAAGTGAAATGACGGGTTACTTTTCTAATATGACACAGCGGGATAGTACAGTAACATTCAGAGGTGTTCGGCCAGTGGCGGAGGCAGTGACTGCGGGTACGATTGTAGTGAAGGATGGGAACAACCAGACGACGACATATGCTTGTTTGAATGCAGTGACTAAAATTCAGACGGATGTTCCGGCAACGGTAGGTGTTCCGGGAATGACGTTTACTTATATGTGGTATGTACAGGAACAAGGAGGAAGTTGGGCATTGATACCGGGAGAGACAAGTGAAACGTTGGATTACAGTGATTTTGTGAATACGACAACAGCTAACAGAACATATAAATTCAAACGAAAAGCGATTTGTCAGGTGGGAGAAGGGGTTTCAAATGAGTTGGCTTTATCTGTACCGAATACCTCATTTGAGGTTGTGCCTCGTAAAATTAGTTTAAATTCGGCGAATGCGGCAAGCAGTTTAATTACTGCGGGGGTGGCAACGCAGAAAAATGGAACGTATTCTTGGGTTTTTAATAATAATCCGATTAATGATCCAACGAATATAGTTGCTGGTGCAAATACAGGTTCAAGTACGTACCGGGCTTCAAGAGATCATTTTGGTGCTGCGCAGTCTGTTGCAGGGTTGAAAACTGTGATTTGTCGTTATACGATAGGTAGTTGTGTGGCTGATTCGGTTGTGACGGTGGAAGTTGATCCGTATAATAGTAATCCTTGTGGTGGGCAGGTGTCTGTTGCGGATGCAGAGGGACATACATATGCTGTGGTGCAAATCGGAGCGCAGTGTTGGATGCAGGATAATATGAATATTGGAACATTTGTTCAAATCGCTTCCAATAACCCTTGGGTATATGATGAGCCGGGAATACAGAAATGGTGTAACGGTGGTGGGAGTAATGGGTATGGAAGTAATGAATCGAATTGTGATAAATATGGCGGTTTGTATGAGTGGTGGGAGGTAGTTTGTGCTGGTCGTTGTTCTCATATTACCGATCCGAATATGACGGTGAGTCAGGGTGCTTATTCTTCTTTTGAGGAGGCTGTTAAGGCGATTGAGCCGGATGTTGTAATGTCTCCTAATGGTCGGTATATAAAAGGTTTTTGTCCTAATGGTTGGCATTTGCCGACGGATGAAGAGTGGAAACAGTTGGAGATGTATTTAGGAATGAGGCGGTCGATTGTGGATTTGGCTTATCCCAATGGGAATGCAAATGGTGGTTGGGGGCGTCAGGATGGTTCTCCTGCACAAGGAACCCGTATGAAGTCGGCTGTGGATAATTGGAATGGTACAAGTACAACAACGGCCGCTAATGACCGAGATAGATTTCACGGGCGCCCGCATGGCTATCGTGGCGATGGAGGTCGTGGTTTTTACGGTCTCGGTACGCCAGCGTACTGGTGGAGTTCTTCTGTCAGTGGTACAGGCTCTTGGGACCGTGTTTTGTACACTGGTTATACTTCGGTTGCACGGAGTGTCGCACCCCGCTCGTATGGTTTTAGCGTCCGTTGTGTCAGGGATTAGTGTGGAGAGTAACGGCTGCCTTGTTTACGGGCAGCCGTGTGTGAGGTGTTGATTATTTGGTTATTTGACTATTTGGGGCGAAGCGAAGGGGTGGCGGCCAAAAGGCGGCGAAGCCGCCCGATTTTGAAAATAAAAAATTGAGATATGCTATTAAAGGAAAAATTGTCAAGAGAAACAGGTAATCGGATACACTTCTATCGGGAAGGTATGTTTTGGAAATTGTATAACCAGTCTGCTTTTAATTTTTCGCAGCGGGTAAAACAGTATCTTCTGAAAAAGAAGTATATCAAAGAGGTGAAGAGCTGGATTGTGACAATGGGGTTTCCGGATGTAGTGTTAAAAGAGAATCTGGAGCGTTTGCGGGAGTATACCTTGTCTGTGAATGTTTCGGAAAAAGTAGTGGAAGTGGAGTTGAAGGAAGGGTTGCCCGGTTACCAGGAATGGTTTGAAGAAATAAAGGAGGAAGTGAAAGGAGTGAGGGAGGTAAAAGAAGAGGGAACTGTTCCGGTCGTAGGGAACGAGGATGAGAAAGAGCGGATATTAAAAGATATCCGCGATTTCCCGATTTTACAGAAAACTCCGCTTGACGTGCAGATGTTTTTTATTGAGTTACAGAACCGGGTGGTGAAGTTGGACAAATAGATAACCGGATAAGTGGGATTCAGTTATGGGAATGTATGATGAATTGCCGGTTTACAAAGCCGGTTATGATTTATTGCTGGAGATTTTTCAATTTGTCCGGAATTTCAGTAAGGAGTTCAAATATACGGTTGGCGATAATATGAAAACGGAGGGGGTGGAATTGATAAAGTTGATTTATCAGGCCAATTCGACCCGGGATAAATTGGAAATCATAAGGCAAGCCAGGGAGAGGATTGAAACGATACGTTTGTATTTGCGGTTGATGAAAGATTTGAGACAGATTAATATTCCGAAATTTGTTTCGATCAATGCAAAGATAGAGAATGTGTCCAAACAGTTGGCGGGGTGGCAGAAGAGCCAGGGAAGAAACAACAATTGTTAGGCAAAGAAATAGAGTTCTTCAATATGTTTACAGGATTTGATATTCCGGATTTTATCGCAGAGAAAGAGGGCAATTGTGAGCAGTTGTCCTGACAGGAATGTCTGTTATGGCCATCGTAACCTCAGTGGCGGTGGTTTTTACAACCTCGGTGCGGAAACGAACTGGTGGAGTTCTTCCGTCAGTGGTGGGTACGCTTGGTATCATGGGTTGAACACGAGTTACACTTCGGTCCATCGTACTGCTAACTCCCGTTCGAACGGTTTCAGTGTCCGTTGTGTCAGGAATTTAAGGAATACAGATAAAATGCAGGGTATCGGTAGGTTACAGTGTTCTGTCTGAGTCGTACGGATCATGGTCTGTGCGAGAGTACATATTAAATTCGACAGACAGCGATAAAGAATCGGAAGCCCCTGTTCTATGTCGCAAGGAAATAATCGGAGATGCTGAATTTCCGATGCGGGATGTCTGTTTATGGCTGTCGTGGCGACGGAGCCCGTGGTTTCTACTACCTCGGTACGCATGCGAATTGGTGGAGTTCTTCCGTCGGCGGTACAGGCTCTTGGGACCGAGAATTGAACTCGGGTTACACTTCGGTAAATCGGTATCCCAATGCGCGTTCGAACGGCTTTAGTGTCCGTTGTGTCAGGGAATTTAATGGAATGCGTTTCTATCTATCGGAAATTATACCGGTGGGGAGTATTAAATCCGGTAGCACTCGGAGAGAAAAATAGTTCTTTGAGGTTTTGATTATATCGTAGTGAAAAGTTATTGACCGGAAATCGGTCAATAAGTGAATATGTCTGTTTGTGGCTGGCGTAATGCTAATGGCGGTGGTTTTATCAACTTCGGCACAGAAGCGGTCTGGTGGAGTTCTTCTGTCAGTGGTACAGGCTCTTGGGACCGTGTTTTGAACACTGGTTATACTTCGGTTGCACGGAGTGTCAATGTTCGTTCAAACGGCTTTAGTGTCCGTTGTGTCAGGAACTTAATATGACATGTGAAAGTAAAATGTTATTCTGCCGGGATCGATGCAGGCTACGGCTTGTGCGAGTGTGCATAATTAAATTCGACAGACAGCGATATTTTGTTTGTGTCATGGAGTGCTCCGGCATTCCGGTAATCGCAAAAAAAAGTCGCAAAGCGACGATCAGGAAAGGAGACTTGGCCTGATGGATAATAGTTTGTATGATGGCTATCGTAACCCGAGTGGCGGTGGTTTCAACAACCTCGGTACGAACGCAATCTGGTGGAGTTCTTCCGTGAGTGGTACGGGCTCTTGGGACCGCCAGTTGAACACGAGTTACACTTCGGTGTGCCGGAATGTCAATGCCCGTTCGAACGGGTTTAGCGTCCGTTGTGTCAGGAATTTAATGGGAATGATATTCACTTTTGCTGCATCCGGAAATCGGATATGAATTGTATGAAACATATTGCCGGGATCGTTGCAGGTCATGGCTTGTACGAGTGTGCATGATTAAATTCGACAAACAGCGATAAAAACGGGAGATGCCGTTTAATATCGCAAGGAAAACATTCTGTTCCGCGGGATGAAGAATTGTTTGTTTGTGGCTATCGTGGCGATGGAGGTCGTGGTTTTTACAATCTCGGTACACAAGCGGACTGGTGGAGTTCTTCCGTCAGTGGTACAGGAGCTTGGTATCGTGAATTGAACACGAGTTACACTTCGGTCAAACGGAATGTCGAACCCCGCTCGTATGGTTTTAGCGTCCGTTGTGTCAGGAATTTATGCTATGTTTAAAGGATTCATGGAGAATGATTATCGTAGAGAGACTTCTGTTGGGAGGACTCAATTAGGAGGAATAAGACCTGTTTATGGCTATCGTACCCACAGTGGTGGTGGTTTCAACAACCTCGGTGCGGAAGCGGATTGGTGGAGTTCTTCTGTCGGTGGTACAGGTAGCTGGGAGCGTGCATTGAACACGGGTTATGCTTCGGTTTACCGGGGTGCCGTTGCCCGTTCGAACGGTTTAAGTGTTCGTTGTGTCAGGGATTTAATGCTCGGAATAGAGATATTTGCCGGAGTTGTAACAAGTTATGGCTTGAACAAGTGTGCATGATTAAATCCGACAGGTCGCGATAAAATAATCTGATGCAGTGGAAAGGGATAAATTTTATTAATATTAACAATAAAACTATAACTTTAGCAGCTTAAATCAGGTTTAAATATTGTAAAGAGCAGTGGTATGGATTTGTTTACGGAAATAAACAGAACGAAGATATTGGAAGATTTATTCAGGGCGTATTACGATGCCCGTAAAAATAAACGGGATACAATCAATGTGCTTATCTTCGAAAAGGATTTTGAGGCGAATCTGTTTGAGTTGTGTGATGAAATTCTGGAAAGGAGATATACTCCTAAGCCCAATATCTGTTTTGTTGTTGAAAGACCGGTGAAGCGGGAAGTATTTGCTGCGGATTTCCGGGACAGGATCATTCACCATTTTATTTATAATTATATCTCCCCGATACTGGAACGGCGTTTCATTAATGATTCATACAGTTGCCGAAAAGGGAAGGGAATTCATTATGGGGTGAAGCGTGCAGACGGGTTTGTAAGGAAGTGTTCTTTGAATTATACGCGTGATTGCTATATATTGAAATTGGATATCCGGGGATATTTTATGTCGATGAATAAACATATTCTTTACCGGAAGATTCGTGAAGATTTAGTGCAGAAGGCGGCGGAGTGTGATTTTGATCTGCCACTGGTGATTTATCTGTTGGAGAAGACCATTTTTAATGATCCGACAGTGGCCTGCCGACGCAAGGGAAAGAAAACGGACTGGGTGAATATTCCTAAAAGCAAGAGTCTTTTCCATATTAGCCGGGATTGCGGGTTACCTATTGGGAACCTGACATCTCAGTTGTTCGGAAATGTTTATATGAATGCCTTTGACAATTATGTGAAACATGAGCTGAATGTGAAGTATTATGGCAGATATGTGGATGATATGATTTTTGTACATGAGGATAAGGAGTATTTGAAAACTGTGTTGACCAAGGCAAAAGAGTTTTTGTGGGAAGATGCCCGGCTGGAGATTCATCCCAATAAGATTTATTTGCAGCATTATACGAAGGGGGTAGGGTTTATCGGTGCATTCATCAAACCGCGACGCATTTACATTTCGGATCGTACAAAAGGGAATTTTTATGAAATGATCCGCATTCAGAATAAAATTGTTGAGAATGAGCCGACCCATGAACAGATCAAGGATTTTGTGGCAAAGATGAATTCATATCTGGGCTTGACAAGACATTATGCTACGTATAATCTGAGGAGGAAGATGGTTTTTGAAGTATTGTCGCCTGCTTGGTGGAAGTATGTGTATTTGGATGGGCGAGTGGAAAAATTTGTAATAAAACAAGCGGTGAAAGCTGCGGAAATTAAACGTGTATTAGGAAAAAATAACTGAATAAATACAAAGATGTCAGGATAAGCATATATATAATTAAAGGAAAGGAATTGTAACGTTAAGTTATAAAATGTTGTGTTATGTGTGTCAAACAATTGGTCTTATTGTTTTGTGTGTACTTATTGACCATATGTGTGAAAGGTCAGAGTATATGCAAATATCAGGCTTCTAATGCGGGAGAGGACGGATTCTCCCAGTCAGGTATTCCTTTTGCTTTGTCGGCAAGCGGTACATTGGAAGCATGTGTCGGAAGTTCTGCTGAATTCAGTGTTTTGATACGGGGAACCGAAGCGTATAATTATACCTGGAAAAAAATCGGGGATGCGGCTTTCCGTGCGGAGTCCAAACCTACTCTCAGACTTTCCTCTGTGACGCAGGCGAATGCCGGGCGTTATTATTGTATGGTAGAAGATTTGAGCGGGAAATTAACTGCTTATTCGGATACGCTGGAACTGAAAGTTTTTAATTTGCCGACGGTCAGTTTGCGTATTGACGCTGGCAAAAACAGAATAGCGCGAGGGGATAGCATCCGGTTGATAAAAGAGGTGAATGCTGAAAACTACCATTGGAATGTAGATGTGCCTGCCAGCGGATGGGTAAAACCCACACAATCGACCTACTATATACTTACCGGAGAAAATGGGAGCCGTTGTACAGCTATGGCCGCTGTGGAGGTAGAGGTGGTGGATTTGTATTTACAGCCGGGTCCTTCTCTGCAAATATCATTGGGGCAGGATGGGATGTTGTCTGTCAATACAAATGCCGATACTGTTTTATGGTATGCGAAATCTCCTATACGTGCGTCCAAGATGAGCAGGATGAGTTTGCCTACCTCTCATCCGGAGTGGGGAAATTATGTCGGAAGCGGTCCAAGCATCAAAGTGTCTCCTGTTACTTCAATGCTATATACAGCTGTAGGCTATGTCGGGACGTATGCTGCTGTAACGACATTGAGTGTAGGTATTAAAAATACGTACAAAGGAGGTACGGAGGATGGCTTTACCCAATCCGATGTGCCTTTCGGAATCCTTCCGTTAGCGGATACGCTCCGTGTTTGTCAGGATGATAGTATCGCTTTTGTTGCTACCGCACAAGGTGTCAGCGCTTATGATTATACATGGTATTACATTGCTGGCGGAAATAATCACTGGTTGGTAGATCGGAATATCTGTAAGTTGAGTAATTGTACGTTTGCTCATGAGGGACGCTACTTTTGTAAAGTGACCGACCGTTTGAGCGGTTATGCGCAGAATTCTGATACAATTTATCTGAAAGTGGACGAACGTCCTTATGTTAAAGTAATATCTCCATTAACGGACACAGTGATTTGTTATGGAGATACGCTTTCCCTGACAGCCGGATTGCAACCGGCATTGACACATATCTCTTTTTCGGATGTTCGTTTCCAGTGGGCAGGTATCGGGTTGATAAGCGGGGAAAATGACCGGAATGCCCGGGTGGCACCGGAAGCACAGACCACTTATATTGTAACGGCGGAAAATCACGGTTGCCGAAGCATGGATACGCTGTATGTTGGGGTGAACATCCCTTACGTCGATTTGCCTTCTACAACGGTAGCTTCAGAACATGGTGCTGTGACTGTTGTGGCACGGGATATTGAGGGGAATATAATAAATCCGGCGGCAACCGATCATTTTGAATGGGGATTGAATGATACGCTCATGCATCTCAATCCGGTTACGAATCCTCTGGTAATAGGAGATTTTATTCCCGGGTCAGTAAAGGCATGGGCTTCCGTGAAAATGGGGCAATGTATGGCTTCAGATACGACTTATTTCCAAATGAAAATCGGAACCTCTTTTTATGGAGGATGGGATGACGGGTTTGCCCAGTCTGATATACCTTTTGGTATTTCCCCTTTACCGGACACCACTTTTGTTTGTCAGAATGATAGTGTAATGTTGCAGGTAACGGCTTCCGGGGTCAGTCTTTACGATTATGCCTGGTATAAGGTGAGCTCTCCTTCAGATGATTTACTCGGGAATAAAAGTTCCTGCATGTTAAGCAACTGTGATTTTCCAACGGAAGGAGAATATTATTGTAAGGTTACGGATAAGTTGAGCGGATTTTCCAAACATTCGGATACCACATACGTGTATGTTAATGAGCGCCCGAGGGTACAGGTATATGAACCAGCAGCGGATACACTGATCTGTTATGGTGATACGATTTATCTGATGTCTCGTTTAAATCCGGCCTTAACTCGTTTGTCGGCTTCGGATGTTAATTATGTCTGGACAGGGAATAGCATTGTTTGGGGACAGGACGGCGCTTCAGCGTTGGTTGCACCTTCCGTAAAAACGGAATATGTCGTTAAAGCGGATTATAAGGGGTGTGAAACCAGTGACACATTGACTGTTGAGGTTAATACTCCTTATGTCGATTTGCCTGCTACGATTGTTGTCGGGGAAAACAGTCCTGTGGATATTTATGCCCGGGATAAAGCGGGAGATACTATTAATCCAGCCACAACCAATCAGTTCGTTTGGGGAATAAATGCTTCGGTAGTCGGTTCGTCAGTGAATCCCTTGCATATTCCGCAAGTTCGTCCGACAATGGAGAAAGTATGGGTGGCTGTGCAGTTCGGAAATTGCGGAGCTTCTGATACGGCTTATATAAAATTGAAAACAGGGACCTCTTTTTATGGAGGTCCGGATGACGGATTTACGGCTTCGTGTCTGGACCCGACCATTTTGCAGCAATTCGGACAGGAAAAATTAGTCTGTCAGGCTGATGGGAATAATGCCATGGCTGATTCTGTGGTGTTGCGTTTGGTTTATGAAGGGACGGATGTGGAATTTCAGTGGGAAAAGTTTAATACGAGCATCAGTGACTTTGAAGCTATCGGTGATGGTAACGGTGTGCAGGGGGCTAATGGGCCAATACTGAGATTCAAACCTTTGGAGGTTTCTCACAATGGTTCGTACCGTTGTATTTTGAAGAACTATTGTTCGGACAAAGTTGTTATCAGTGATACCTTTACAGTGAGCGTGAAGGGAGAACCTGTAATCAAATCCTCCACCAATAACGGACGTATCCGTTGTCGGAATGAAAACGGCACGTTTACTTATAATGTGATTGCTGAAGGGGCGACACCCGATGATGTGATTCATTATCAATGGTCCAAAAATGGTGTGGATTTGCCTGGGGAAACTCGGAATTATTTGATAAGAAGTCTGAAAGAAGCAGACAATATGGTAAACGGGAAATATGTCAGTCCGGCGGGTTTGTATGTGTTGCGGATTTGGAATGATTGTGGTTCCGTCTATGATTCAGCCACTTTGGTGGTTAATGAACCGGCCTATCTGGAAGAGCAGGTAGATGATCCGGTTTATGCTTGTAAAGGAGAACGGAAAGAATTTTCGGTGCAGGTTGCCGGAGGAGGAATATATCAATATGAATTGTTGGAGGTGAGTGTAGGATGTAATAATGTCAATGATGTGAAAAATAACATTATTAATTCCTGGGCGGGTTTTTCTAAGATCAGTATTCCGGTGAATTCTCCAGGAAAGTACATTTGGCGTTTTAAGAATGAATGTTGTAACGGGGAATGGAAATATTCGGCTTTTATGACTTTGCGTATAGATGAAACTCCTTCTTTTGTCAGTGTCCCCGGCAACCAGGAATTGTGTATAGGAGAGACATTGAGCCTCACTTGTCAGGCATCTGACGATACGCGTAATTTTTATTATTGGGAAAAAGATAATGTAATTTTGCCTGGACAAACTTCTGCTACTTTGCAGATTAGTAATGTCAAGGCTTCTGATGCCGGAGTGTATCGTTGTTATGTTTATAACGAATGTAATCCGGTGGCCAGTGGACCGATACGGGTGAAGGTAACCGATAAGCCACAGTTGGTGAGTATTTCTAATATAGAGTTGGATTATTGCGAGGGAGATTCTGTAGAAATCAAGGCTAATGTATCTTCTTTGTGGCCTTTGGATACCATCCGTTGGTACTTTAAGGGGGCTCCTCTTGCGGATGATGCTGCCGGGCATATTGTTGGAAGTCATTCTTCTCTGCTCCAGATAAATGGTGTGAAGAAAGAAGATGCGGAAGGCACGTATATGGTGGAGATGAAGAATAAGTGCGGATCTAATTGGAGTTTGCCGGTTGGTTTCAAATTGAAAGAGCCTGCCAGATTCGTACGGGGACTGGATCGGGGGGTAGATTTGATTATGTGTGTGGGAACGTCACAGACATTGAGTGTGGAAACGACGGGTACGCCTCCCATCCGCTATATCTGGACCCATAACGGTGATACCATTGTCAATGGAAACAGTAATATGCTTCCAATTACGAATGCCCAGGTAGATACGGCCGGAGAGTATGTTTGTCATGTGCAGAATGGATGCGGAGATGATATTACGAAGACGGCTATTACCGTGAGTCATGCCGATACTTTCCGTTTTATCGGAGGAGGGCATTATTGTGCCGGAGACGGCGGGTTGTCTGCCGAGTTATTGGGGTCGGATACTTCCACGTTGTATCGTTTGTACAGAGATGGAGTAAGTCTACCTCTACGGGAGATTCATGGACGGGATGTGGTGCCTATGAGGGGACATATTGTTTTTGAAAATCTGACTGCGGGTACTTATTATGTTACCGGAATGAACCGACATAATTGTGAAGACCGGATGCCGGGAAAAGCTGAAATTATAGAAGATCCGCTGCCGGAAAATTATGGGTTGTATGTGGAAAGACACATGTGTGTCGGTGATTCAACCGGAGATTTGGCCTTGCCGGGAAGTCAGAACGGAATGCTTTACTATCTGTTGAAAGATAAAACGAGTGGATGGGATACATTGCAGCCTCCTTATGTTGGAACAGGGAACCCGCTGTTGATGTCTGTCGGAACCGGATTTTATAAAGTGTATGCGGTAGATACGGCAACGGGGTGTGCTCGCGTGCTCTCCGGATTGGATAGTATAACGCCCCGTCCTTATCCGCAGGAATGTGAACTGGGTGTATGGAACAATGACAGTGTGTATTGTCGTGGAAGTCAGAGTGATGTGGTATTGACGTATGACTGTTTCGAAAGTGGTAGCAGTTATACTTTGTGGAAAAACGGACAGTTGATGAATCCGCCGAAATATAGCGAGCCTTTGAGATGGACTGGAATAGAAGAAGGCGTCTATAATATCCGGGTAATGAATAAGTGGGGATGTTCCCGTGACTTCGGTCGCCAGGAGGTGAAAGTACGGGAATTGCCTCAGCGCTTCCCATTGGTGGGAGCCCGGATTTATTGTAAGGATGAACCGGGACCTCACAGGTTGGATTTACAAAACAGTGAAGAAGGCGTGAAGTATAGTTTCAGGTATCTTCCGTCCGTGCTTGTGAAAGATACATTGGGAACGGGAGGGGAAATAAAGCTGGATGTACCGTTGGAAGAGCATAAGTATTATGTTATTGCTACGGATACAACGTCGGAACATTGCAGTGTTCCGATGTTGGATACGGTTGAGGTCAGAATGAGCCGCCTGGAAGTACATCCTGATCCGGCTGTTGCATACGTTGAATATGGGCAAGTAGCTCAATTAAATATTGTGATACAAAATGCGGAAGGAACTCCTGTAGTCGAATGGATAGATAATGGCTATTTGGCAGAGTCCGTGCATATTCAGAATCCGAATACAAAACCCTGTACCTGGGATTCCGAAAACTTTTTAGTATCAGTAACTGATGCCAGCGGATGTAAAGTGGTAACTTCTGTAAAAGTGGTTCGGAAGGGAGGAAAACTCGAAGGAGAAATCCGGGAGGAAGATTGTTTGAAATCTGTGGATACGGTAAAAGTATGCGAAGGCAGTGATATAGAATTGTGTGCTTATGCTGTAGGTGGACAGGGCTTTTTTGATTACACATGGAGCGATTTGAACAATACTCATTTGGGGCAAGGGGATAAACTGACCTATACTCCTTCTGCAGAAGGTTATGTCTGGTTGGATATTGAGAGCGGACAACAGAAAATCAGGGATTCGGTGTATGTCATGATGGGTAAAGCTCCTCGTATTGATACATTGGAACCGTTGTATAGCCGTTGTGTGACTCCCGGTTCGCCGGAACAGATTGTCTTGAAAAACAGTGAATCAGGTAACAGTTATTCCTTGGAACATTCGGTGGATGGATTGACTTATACCTATTCGGGTTTGACACCTACTTACGGTAGTGACGGAAAGATTACTTTTTCTTTATTAAATGCAGCTCAATTTACCGGATATTTGCGGATTGTGGCTGAGCACATTTCTCAGGACGGAAAGGTTACGTGCCAGTCCGTGATGGATCAGATTGTGGAACTACGGGAAGCTCCGACAAAGTATGATGTGAAAGGAAGTTGGAATTATTGCGGTAATGAGGTTGTCCGGGATACGATAGTGCTTGATGGGGCACAGCAAGGGGTAACTTATCATTTGAAAAAACTTCCGGGAACGGAGGTTGCTGCTGTTACGCCGATACCCGGACAAGACAGTATATTGTTTGTCGGTCGCTATAATGCAGGAAATTATATTGTGGTAGCGGAAATCGGAGCTTGCCGGGATACAATGAACGGTATGGCAACTATTGTTGCCGATACATTGCCGCCTATCGGAACCCTGGAGAATCAGGGTGCACATTGTGCAATGGATTGTCCGGTGGAAATTGCGATTACGCAGGCCATTCCGGGTGTGGATTATTATTTGGTATTGGATAGTCTGAATGGTGGTCAGTCTTTTTCCCATTTTAAAATTTCTTCGGCGGGACGTTTGTCGTTCGGAACCTATTGTGAGTTGGGACATTATTCCGTAAAGGCTGTCAATTCGGTTACGTCATGCGAGAATGAGAAAGCGGAAGTACTTATCCGAGAGACACCTGATATTCAGCATTTGTCCGGAGATACGCTCTATTGTGAGGGTACTTTCGGAGTGAAACTGACTTTGGATTCTACAGAGACCGGAGTGGTTTATTATATGCAAAAATGGGACGTTGATACGATCAATCCGGATAGCAGCAAATGGGTGGATGTGCATCCTGCTGTTGTGATTCATGGCAATGGGTTCCCGGTCAATATCTCTTCTTATTTTACGGATGGATATTATCGTCTGATGAGTTCCGACCCGTGTCCGGCAGCAATGGATTCGATTCGGATTCATATGATTCCTTTGCCTGATGATACGTTGAAACTTCAATTGGAGGGAAATGGTTGTATTGATAGTGCATTTGTGTTGAAAATCGATCCGCGGGAAACGGATGTGGACTATACTTTGCGATTTAATGGGGTATCCGTGACAGAAACTCCGGTGGTGACGGCTACGGGAATTGAATGGCATTTTAACAGTGGGGATGCAGGAAATTATAGCGTATTTGCCCAACGGGAAATGTGTACTACCGTGTTGAAAGATTCTGTAAGGGTGGATTCTTTGCCACAGATTTGGTCTTTGGATGGCGTGAAGCAATTGTGTCAGAATGACAAAGGCATTTTGTTTATGGCTTTTGCCGAATCTGGAGTGAAATATTCGCTTTATGATACGGCAGCTCATGCTTTCACCGTACTGGGAACGATAAGGCACGATAGCGTAATTTTTAACGGCGTGAAGCCCGGTACATACTATCCGCAGGCAGCGAAAGGAAATTGTTTTGTGAATGGGGATTTGTATACGATTCAGGCTCTTCCGGCTCCGGCTCCGGTACAGATGGAAGCAGCCGATTGTATTGAAACCGGAACGGGCTGGATAAAATTGTCCGGCTTACAGGATAGTTTGGAATATGTAATCCAGGGCATCTCTTCTTCTTCGGTGACGTTGCGGTATTTTACCGGAGATACGATATTCGGTAATCTTGCTGTAGGAATTTATTGTGTGACGGTTAAGGATACCCTGATTGGTTGTGAAAGTCTGAGTGTCTCTGATACGGTGCGGGAAGGTGTCGGTACGGATAGTATTATCGGTGATTTTTACTATTGTGAGGATAAGTATGGAGACGGAACCGGAGTTCGTCTTACACTTTCCGGAACCCAAATAGGAGTTGATTATAGCATTCTGGATAAGGAGGGCAAGACGTTGATGACTATCCGCCGGCCTACTCGTGTGTTTCCAGATAATCTGTTGCAGGATACGTTCATTTTCAGAAAAGAGCGGTCGGGGTACTTAGGCGGGTGCCGGGTAGATTCTGTGTTTGAGGTAAAGGAAATTCCTCTGCCGGCAGATTCTTTGAAAGTTGAGCTGACGGGTGGTTCTGTGCTGTGTGCAGGCGGACAATATTCGGTCAATATTCACGAATCCCAGAAAGATAAATGGTATATCCTCCGGAAGCAGGGCAGTACGGTCGGTTTGGATACGATTATGGGCCAGGAGGGCATGACGGTGACATTCCCCCAACCGTTGACGGAAGCCGGAAGATATGAAATATATGTCCGGGATGTCCGTAAGGACTGCGGGGTTTATTTGGATACCCTGATTACAATCGCTCCTCAGCCTCAGCCGGTGGTGATTGACAGTTGCTTCTATTGTTATGATTATAACGGAGTGCCGGATAGTGACAGTTGCCGTATCGGATTGCGGGGGATGTTGACCGGGACAATTTACCGTCTGAATAACGGAGTGGAATTGGATACGCTGAGAGGACCGGGGAACGGCTTGTTCTGTGAAAGACCTGCAGGGGATTATATGATTATAGCTGAAAATAATCAAACCGGATGTGTGGATACGATGAAAACATCCATACGGGCGGTGAGACGTCCTCAGATATTGGATGTGGTAGTGGACTGCGGTGATCAGGGCGTATTGGATACGATTTATACTTTTCAGAGTAGTGAAGCAGATGTGGATAGTGTGGTTTATTATCTGTATAAGGATGGTATAAGACAGGCTGTATCGCAAGTGGGTGACGGGATGAAACCGGTGACTTTCGGACATTTGACCCAGGCTGGTGTGTATAAAATTTACGCAGAGAAACGAAACAGCCTTTGCGGAGTGTTTATGAACGATAGCATCGTGATAACCCCTGCTTTGAACTGTAAAGATACGTTACAGGTTATAGGTGAGGTGTGTCAAGGTAGTGGAGCTAAAGTTACTTTACGCTATAACTGTTCTGTGTCTGGTTGGAAGTATTATCTGCGGAGCGAACTGTGTGATTTTGATACGATTGCCGGAGGACGTACGCTGATGTGGGGTGTCGGAGAGGGGAAATATATTCTGAGGGCTTATAACGAGTGTGGAAGAGTGGTAAATTTGGATACGGTGAATATTGTCGGCAAACCGTCGCCTGTCGTATATACGATTCTGAACAAAAACTTTAGTTTGTGTGAGGGGAAAACATTTGATATTGTATTGGCGGGAAGTGAAGAAGGGGTGGTGTATACGGTTGTGGATGCTGCCGGGCGGATAAGGGCGTCGGTTACCGGAAGTGCAGGCGGAGGAACCCTTTCTTTGGGAACGTTTGGTGCTGCCGGTTTGTATGAAGTTTGGGCAGAAAAGAATGGCTGCAAGAAAATGATGGACAAGGTGATTGTTGCCCCGGCGTTATTGCCTGCGGAAGTACAGGTGCTGGGGAATGACAAGTGTCTTACCGATGGCTCCAATGACAGTATTCAGTTATGCCTGGCATCGCGGGAAAACAATGTGAGCTATTATCTGTATGTCAATGGACGTACCGTATTGGATAGTCTGACGCCTTCGCGGCCCGGGGAGTTGTGCTTCAATAAACAGGATAGTATCGGACGTTATACGGTGATTGCAATACATCCTACCAGCAAATGCCGGAAAGAGATGCCGGGTGTATACAATGTGAGTACTCCGGCCATTGCTTATGACTTGGAGAACCCTGGTGAAGTGATTCACATCTGTCAGGGAACAGATACCTGTCTGTATTTGGAAAACAGTGAAATCGGTATTGAATATTTCCTGAGAAGAAACGGTGCGACTTTGGGTAATCCTGCCCATACTGCTACGGGCGGACGTCTGAAAGTGGCCTGTGTTTCCCAGAGCGGGGAATATCAGGTGATAGGGAAAGTCGGGGAGTGTGAAACCTTGATGAACGATACGGTGGTTGTAGAAGTGCATCCGCTTCCGCATCTGGATGTTGAAAAGGAGTTACATTATTGTGAGTTTTCAACAGGAGTCGATGTGACGGTTGCTTATCCGACGGACAGTACGGTTTTCTATGAACTCTATTCTCCAAACGGAATACTTCCGTTGGATGCCCGTTACGGAAATGGCGATCATACTGAATTCACTTTCTCCGTACAGGCGGATTCCGTTGGCTATTACAGAGTCATGGCTACCGATACGGCTGCTGGATGTAGTGAGGTGAAACGAATTCAGGTGATAGAGGATAAATTGCCTTTAGATTATGATTTGATCAGTAGTAATGGAAAATATCTGTGTGCCGATGGAAGCGGGATGGGCACTTATTTCTCTTTAAGCGGAAGTGAAAAGGGGGTTACCTACACTTTATACCGTTTGTCACCCCGGGAAGATATTGTGAGCAAGGATGGAACGGGAGGTGAATTCCGTTTCCCGAAAGAAGTCCGTGATACAGGGCTGTATATGGTAAGGGCGGAAAACCTGCTTTCCGGCTGTGAAAATTCATTCAGTCCGGTGCGCATTCTTCGAGCTGATACGGTACACCGCTACGATGTAATATCGGTGGTAAACAGGTATTGTTCATTAAGCAATGACCCAACGAAAGGTGTTATCCAGTTGAGCAATAGTCAGATCGGAGTTGAATACGAGATATATCAAAATGGCGTTTCTATTGGGATGCAGCAGATGGGTACAGGCGGTCCGTTGGAGTGGAGGGGACTGGAAGGTGGGTTGTGCCGTCATTTGGGGTATCCTCCCCGGGGCGGAACCGTATATGCAATAATGGCACGTGATACTTTAACCAACTGTGTGAAGCAGATGAATGGTACGGATACCATTGTGGCGGAAGAAAGAATAGAAGTGTTGGCACAGGAGCCGAATGAAGATATTGCAGTTTGCGAAAAAGACAGCGTTCAGTTTAGTGTGACGACTTCCGGTTGTGGAGAGCATTATCAATGGTATCATGACGGAGTGGCGTTGACAGGGGAAAACAGAACTTATTATAATATCCGTTCCTTGAATACGATGACGGATCCGGGGTATTATTATTGCAGTATATCGAATACTTGCGGCATGGCGGAATCCCAAATGGTGAAATTGACCATTTATCCGTTGGTATCGGTGAAGAAGAAAATGGAGCCGATCATCATCTGTAATCCGCAACAAAAGAGTGTTCTGCTGGCTTCGGCATTTGCCAATGCACAGTATTTTGTATGGTATCGGGCGGATGAAACGGAAGAAAATTGGTTAAGTCTGAAAAGTAGTTATGAAATTGTGGACTTTGATACCACAAAAGTGGGGAAATATGTTTGTAAAGCCTGGAATGGGAATAATTGCAATGTGGTTTATGATACGTGTGAGGTAAAGATGGGAAGTGTGCCGGATGTGAGTATTGTAGCTGGAGGAGATACATTACTCTGTAATGGCTTGAGTTCCTACATTATGGAAGTGCATCCTGGGGCAGGAGTAAGTATAGAGTGGGAATTTAACGGACAACTTACCGGAGATACCGGAACTCTTTATACTTTATATCCGGTTACGACAGCTAATGAAGGGTTGTATGCGGTAAGAGCCCGGAATAAATGTGGCTCGGCATCGATAAATGTCGGAGAAGTGTTGGTCGATGACAGTATACAGATTAAAGCGATGAGCGATAAGATTATGCTACGTTGTCCCGAGGAGTATGAAACTTTATTTTTGACGACAGAGCCGGCTAAGCGGGTAAATTATTATTGGTACCAGACACCGGATGTGGGCACAATTGTGTCGTCTGAAAGTTCTTTCAGGGTAGGTCCTATGGGAACTGCATCTCCGTTAAGTTATCGGGTAGTTTATAGTAATAAATGTTCAGCTGGGCAACAAGATTTTGTTATTCATGTTCCTCAGAAGATTGAGACCGATCCGCTGCCAAGGATGATTTCAGCTTGTGCGGATTGCGCAACTGATACGGTATTACGCTTGAATGTGGATGCTTCGATGTTTGCGCAGTTTAAGTGGTTCTACCGGATGAATGAGCAGGATACGAATCGTGTCAGTGTTGAAAATGGTGCAGATACATTGGCAATTCCTTTGTGTACAAGTGGTACGGGATATTATTATTGTAAAGTGTATAATCGTTGTGAAACGGATTTTACGACTGAAACCTCTTGGATAAGGGTAGATACGGTTCCTGTAATTAAGGATATGTTGCCGTCAGCAGATACTGTTTGTGAAGGTTTGGCTTATGTTAATACATTGAGTGCAACGGGGGGAGGATTGAAGTATATTTGGAGGATTGAGAAGAAAGACGGAAGTGTGCAGGAAGTTGTGAATAAAAATGATGCATTTTCTTCGACTTCGGAATTAAATCTTCGGAATATCGGATTGGAGTATGATAGTTGTCAGATAACTTGTTATGTGGAAAATCAGTGTGGAAAAGATACGAGCAATACGATGTTTTTGCGTGTATTGCCGATGCGTCGCGTGGCGATTTCTCCGCTAGAACAAAAGATATGTGCGGAAGATACTGCGATATTTGAAGTGGAATTGTTTTCCGGGGATTTACCTTGGGAATATAAAATGGAATGGCCGGATAAATCATTGCACACGGTATCCGGAATACTGCAAATGAAAGATACGGTGAAAGTAACTCAGTCCGGAAAGTATAGTATGAAGTATCTGAGCGATGCGGCAGGATGTATACGTACACAGGATTTACCTGTGGCAGAAGTTCTGTATAATGCACCAGAGACATTGGTGATGAGTGGTAGTCGGGATGTATGTCAGGATGATAGTGTCTCCATCCATTTCAGTATCAGCGGTGGCGTAGGTCCTTGGAAGATCAAGGTAGTCGATATCCTTCGTGGAGAGTTGGCCGATGAAATCTGCGGTACAGACGCATTGGTGATGTACGGCCGTGATACAGTGATACGTTTTCCCGCCTTGAACAGTGCCGAATACAGCCTTAACGGCGTTGTGGATATGGGCTCGGGTTGTACCCTCTCCTTACAGGACAGCAACGTCGTCATCAACGTCCGAGTTCCTGATCATATCAGTTTTGTAGCAGGCCCTTGGTTTGTAGGGCAGTGCCGCAACGTAAACC
>Ga0137306_101425_pt1 | contig 24549 bp, 24 predicted proteins | sample Inofroosms_March_FD_97187 | JGI IMG/M metagenome (GOLD analysis project Ga0137306, IMG submission 97187) | Mouse cecal microbial communities from Vienna, Austria - N-Acetylneuraminic and N-Acetylglucosamine D2O microcosms_March | ecosystem: Host-associated > Mammals > Digestive system > Large...
TGGATTCCCTTCGTAACTACTTAGTACTCAGCAACATTTGAGATTAAGTAGGATTTGGAGAATTACCCTTGGGTCATAAAAACTTCTTTATGGACACTTCTGAAAAGCAATGGTTCGTTATGCGCGATCTCAGACGCAGATCCGCTAATACTCTTGCTATTCATGAACTGGCCAAGGCCGGGTTGGAAGTGTTCACTCCGATGACGCAGATGATAATGACAATCCGTGGTCGTCGGCAACGCCGCGAAGTTCCGGTGATTCAGGACCTGCTTTTCGTCCACGAAGCCAAGGATGCTCTGGATGTGATTGTGGAGAAATGCTCTTCGCTTCAGTACCGCTACCAGCTCGGCAAGCCAACTAATGAGCCTATGACTGTGCGCAAAGACGACATGGAGCGGTTTATTTTCGCGGTCAGGCATACGCAGACGCCTTTATACTATACTCCCTCAGAGCTGACAAAGTCGATGCTCGGCAAGCGAATCCGCATTGTCGGAGGTGTCCTTGACGCATACGAGGGACATCTGCTCTCTCTTAAAGGCTTGCGCAAACGCCGCGTCATAATCGGGCTATCCGGCATAATTACGGTTGCCGTAGAAATCGAACCCGAATTTATCCAACCGATTTCATAACTGCTCTGTAATGGTTGCCGCACCTTCCTCAAGAGTAATAAATTATCGCGTGTCGACGGCATCGCCCCGCCGAAAATTACCATCGGACAGATATACTCAGGGGGGAGCTATGTGTCTACAATTGTCGACAGTCGCTGTCTCTCATTGACTTGATATGCTTCGGAACAGGAATGCCCTTGCCGTGACAACAGAGTTGGCCTCAATCGGGCGTGAAGCTATTGTCCGAGTTCCGGAATAGGCATATTAAAAGCTGAATGGTGTGATGCAAGGGCTTACATTATCTGCTCCACACCTCGACTCTACAATATAGTGGACAACAAGCAAACAAAACTACCAGAAAATGTACTAAAAGCCGGTAAGACCTACCGGATATAAAATACCAAATCCAATGCAAACATCAGTATTAGTGACCGGAGGCGCAGGCTTTATCGGTTCAAATCTATGTGAATACTTACTTAATAACGGGTATCGTGTACGTTGTCTCGACAATTTTTCAACCGGTCACATGTACAATCTTATCCCTCTTATTGAAGCATATCCTGATACTTTTGAACTTCACGTTGGCGACATCCGCAATATTGAGGATTGTCGTAAGGCTTGTGAAGGAGTTGATTATGTTATGCATGAAGCGGCTTTAGGTTCAGTTCCGAGATCAATAAAGGATCCGGCCACGACCAACGCAGTCAATATAGGAGGATTCCTCAATATGATTATTGCTGCCCGCGAAGCAAAAGTAAAACGTTTTATATTCGCCGCCTCATCATCAACATATGGTGACAGCAAGTCGCTTCCTAAAGTCGAAGATGTTATAGGCAAGCCTCTTTCTCCGTATGCTATAACCAAATATGTGGACGAGCTCTACGCTGATGTATTCGCCCGCACATATGGCGATTTTGAATATATTGGCTTGCGCTATTTTAATGTTTTTGGGCGTCGTCAGGATCCTCATGGCGCATACGCGGCTGTAATTCCATTGTTCGTGAAAAAGTTCATGAATCACGAAGCACCCAATATCAATGGTGACGGTGAATATAGTCGCGATTTCACCTACATAGATAACGTGATACTGATGAACATGCTTGCCATGACGACAACTAACCCAGCGGCAGTGAATCAAATATATAACACCGCATATGGCGAGCGCACTACCCTCAATCAACTTGTGGATTTTTTACGCGAATTTCTCGGAGCGAAGGATTCCGTGATTCTCGGAATCGAACCCACGCATGGACCAAATAGAGCCGGAGACATCCCACATAGCCTTGCATGTATTGACAAGGCAAAGGAACTGTTGGATTATGCACCTAAGTTCTCAATGCGTCAGGGCCTAAAAGAAGCTTGTGAATGGTACTGGGATAACCTCTAACATTACACATAATAAATATATAATGGAAACAAAAGACATTAAAATCTGTGTAATTGGTCTTGGTTACGTCGGACTGCCTTTGGCTCGTTTGTTCTCAACCAAATACCCTACTGTCGGTTTTGATATGAATGCCAAGCGCTGCGAGGCACTGATGGCCGGACATGATGCTACTCTTGAAGTGAGTGATGAACTTCTGCAAGATGCCATTGACAATCACGATTTCAAATGCACTTCAAATATAGAAGAAATCAAGGACTGTAATTTCTACGTTGTAGCTGTGCCAACACCCGTTGACGAGAACAACAATCCTGACCTCACACCTCTTTACGGCGCATCAACTACAGTAGGCAAAGTCATCAAACCAGGTGATATCGTAGTTTACGAATCTACAGTTTATCCCGGTGTTACCGAGGACGAATGTATTCCTGTGGTAGAAAAAATCAGCGGTCTGAAGTTCAACCAGGATTTCTTTGCCGGCTACTCACCAGAGCGTATCAACCCCGGAGACAAACTCCATACTGTTGAAAAAATCAAGAAAGTGACTTCAGGTTCCACTCCTGAAATAGGCAAACTTGTAAACGAGGTTTATTCTTCAGTTATTACCGCCGGCACTCACCTCGCTCCCACTATCAAGGTCGCAGAAGCCGCAAAAGTAATTGAGAACTCGCAGCGCGACATTAACATTGCCTTCGTCAACGAGCTCTCCAAAATATTCACACTAATGGGCATCGATACACAGGACGTACTTGAAGCGGCCTCGACAAAATGGAACTTTCTTCCATTCAAGCCGGGACTTGTTGGCGGTCACTGCATCGGAGTAGACCCCTACTATCTTGCCCAATGCGCCCAGCGCTACGGCTACAATCCGGAAATAATCCTCGCCGGTCGCAGAATGAACGACAGCATGGGTGCATACGTCGCCGACCGCGTAATTAAACTCATGCTCAAAAAAGGCATACAGGTTCTTGGCAGTCATATCCTCATTCTCGGTTTCACATTCAAAGAAAATTGCCCCGATGTACGCAACACCAAGGTAATCGACATATACAAAACACTCAAGGACTACAATGTCAACATCACTGTCTTTGACCCATGGGCCAACCCAGAAGCTGTGCGCTGCGAATACGGCATCGAAGTAACGAACGAACTTTCTGGCGACGAAAAATTCGACGCCGCAATCGCTGCCGTTGCACACAAAAAGTTTGAGGATATTGAAATTGAATCTCTCCTCAAAGAAACGCACGTTATTTTCGATGTAAAGGCAGCCTGCAATTATAATATTATAGATGGCAGGCTGTAAAAATCCATATAAGACACTTATATTAAAATCATTACATAAGTATAGAGTCCTAAAGTAGTAATAATAACAAAGAGAATAGAAGGTTTAGAGAGTTGGAATTCCTGAATTACATGAAGCATTGTTCCGCGGGTTACATAGTTAGCAATCCCCGGCAATGCTTCGAGAACCTTATGAAGATAATAAAAATATTATCTCCGGCAATCATTCTCTTACCTTCATATATCGATTGGGGCTTTGAGCATCGAAAGGTGAATATTATATTACATGAATGTTCGGATGTAATTCCTTATAAAACATTTAACAAAAATTATGTTGGCCGATATTAAACGACCGGAATCCATTATATAATTTGATGTTCGATAAATATGAAGCTAAACAATATGAAAAAATATTGACGCAGAATGGCTATCTATATGACTGTACAATTCCAACTTATGTTTTTTTGAATAATTTGAAGATATAGATTTGGGAAACTTGCCGGAGCTATTTGTGATAAAAAACGGCTTTGATTCATGTCATATAACGTTGTTAAAGATAAATTACAATTAGATGTTGAGTCTTTAAGAACAAAGACTAATAAAAGTTTAAAATATAATTATTATTGGTTTTCGAGAGAATGGGTTTATTATGATGTTCAGCCTCGAATTATAATATAGAAATTGTTGATTGCTAGTGATAATTCAGTGGATATTAAAGATTATTAAGTTGTTTTGCTTTAACGGTCGGCCAGAATATATAAAAGTAGATTTTGATAGATTTTCTTATGATTATCCTGCAAATTATTTTGAATTCTATGGAATTTGCAGGATTGAGGAGAAATCAGTAGTTTCATGATAAAGTGCAATATATGGCTCTTAAAGGTTGTTTGTTGACTCTACATTGCGTATTTTTTGGCTGCAAATGCCCTGTATTTCAAATATATTATGTAACTTTGCATGTCAATAAGCCACTTTTAACAAGAGATATTTAATAATAATGGGTTAAAGATGATAAAAAAGTGACAAAAATGAGAGTTAAAAAGCGAGGCTGGCAAGACTGCAAAAAACTCTTTCTTTTGGAGCTACCTTTATAACTGCTTAATACTCAGAGATATTCGAGATTGAGCAGGACTTGGAGAATTACCCATAGTCACAAAAACTTCTTTATGGACACTTCCGAAAAGCAATGGTTCGTGATGCGCGATCTTAGACGCAGAACCAGTAATACCCTTGCAATTCACGAACTGGCCGAGGCCGGTCTGGAAGTATTCACACCCATGACGCAGATGATAATGACAATCCGTGGTCGTCGGCAGCGCCGCGAGGTTCCGGTGATTCAGGACCTGCTTTTCGTCAACGAATCCAAAGATGTATTGGATGCTATTGTCGCGAAATTTCCTTCACTCCAATATCGCTATCAATTGGGCAAATCGATTCACGAGCCGATGACGGTGCGAAGCCAGGACATGAAGAAATTCCTCCTTGCCGTGAGCCAGACGGAATCCACAATCTATTATATGCCCGGCGAGCTGACTAAAGCCATGTACGGCAAGAAAGTGCGCATCATAGGCGGCCTTCTCGACGCCTTCGAAGGCCGCCTCCTGTCGGTAAGAGGCATGCGAAAACGCCGCCTCTTGGTCGAACTCCCCAGCCTCATCACCGCCGCAGTCGAAGTCGAGCCCGAATTCATCCAGCTGGTATGATGTCGGAACGTGTGCGGAGAAACCGCAGGCATGCAATTGCATGGGTCTATAAAAATTGAAAGTATGAAAAAGTATACTATTGCTGTTGCCGGGACAGGATATGTGGGCATGAGCATCGCCACGCTGCTCGCCCAGCACAATCATGTCACGGCTGTGGATGTACTGCCAGATAAGGTCGACAAAATCAACAATCGGATATCGCCCATCCAGGATGACTATATCGAGAAATATCTGGCTGAGAAGGAGCTGGACCTTACAGGCACCCTCGACGGTGCCGAGGCCTACCGCAACGCCGACTTCGTGGTGATTGCCGCTCCGACCAACTATAATCCGGTCAAAAACTATTTCGATACCCATTGCATTGAGGATGTGATTGACCTTGTGCTGAGTGTCAACCCTGACGCTGTCATGGTCATCAAGTCAACCATTCCTGTCGGATACTGCCGGAGTCTTTATGTGAAATATGCAGCCAAAGGCGTAAAGCAATTCAATCTGCTCTTTTTCCCGGAGTTTCTGCGCGAAAGCAAGGCGCTGTATGACAATCTCTACCCCTCGCGCATCATTGCCGGCATACCCAAGGTAATAGATAGGCCGGAGTTTGCTGAGGAGAACACCGCTATCCTTGCCGTCACCGACATCGAGCGTATGGATGATGCCGCACACATGTTCGCCAATCTTCTCCAGCAGGGTGCCATCAAAGAAGAGATTCCCACACTCTACATGGGTATGAAGGAGGCCGAGGCTGTGAAACTCTTCGCCAACACCTACCTGGCCCTGCGCGTGAGCTACTTCAACGAACTCGACACCTACGCCGAGGTCAAAGGTCTGGACTCGCAAGCAATAATCGAAGGCATCGGACTCGACCCTCGTATCGGCACACATTACAACAACCCCTCCTTCGGCTACGGCGGCTACTGTCTGCCCAAAGACTCGAAGCAGCTCCTTGCCAACTACGCCGACGTGCCACAAAACATGATGAGCGCCATAGTCGAGAGCAACCGCACCCGCAAAGACTTCATCGCCGACCAGGTACTCAAAATGGCCGGCTACTATACAGCCTCAAGCCTTTGGGACGCACAGCATGAGAAGGAAACGGTTGTGGGCGTCTACCGCCTGACGATGAAATCGAACTCCGACAATTTCCGCCAAAGTAGTATCCAAGGCGTCATGAAACGCATCAAGGCCAAAGGTGCCAAAGTCATAATATATGAACCAACCCTCGAAAACGGCACCACCTTCTTCGGTAGCGAAGTTATAAACAACCTTGACAAATTCAAAACATTATCAGACGCCATTGTAGCCAACCGTTACGATTCTATCCTTGATGACGTTGCAGAAAAAGTTTATACCCGCGACATCTTCAAACGCGACTAACCGAATATGAATAGTCCTTACAAACAAGATCGCCGACGAGGCGGCTCAATGCCGCTTTTCCAATTTTGGCTAAGGAAGGAACAATCCGCCCCCCCCATTTGTTAAAATATGTTTACAAACCAATGGGAAGGTTTACGCAATTCATCTACAAATGCGAGATATCTCCGGAGGCGAAAATTGATGGAGGCCTATATATCGGACATCCATATTGCATCACTATTAATCCCAACGCCAAAATCGGCCGAAACTGCAATATCCACAAAGGGGTAACCATCGGTCAGGAAAACCGAGGCAAACGGAAAGGAGCACCGATAATCGGCAACGAAGTATGGATTGGAGTCAACTCAACTATAGTGGGTTCAATAACAATAGGAGACGATGTGCTGATAGCGCCAAACAGCTATGTCAACCAAGATATTCCATCGCACTCGGTCGTATTCGGCAATCCTTGTCAGATACGCTCAAGCCAAAATGCGACAGAGGGATATATAAATCGAAAAATATGAAAATCCTCGTCACCGGAGCTGCCGGATTCATCGGCGCCAACCTCGTCCTACAGTTACTCAAACGAGAGCCGAAAGTCGACATTATCGGCATAGACAGTCTCAACGACTATTACGACCCCTCTATCAAAGACTACCGCCTCGCGGAAATTGAGAAAGAGGCCGCAGCGCATCCCGACTCTACATGGCAATTCATAAAAGGCAATATTGCCGACAATGAGCTGATAGGCCAACTCTTCGCCGGGTTTAAGCCGGATATTGTCGTCAACCTCGCGGCTCAGGCCGGTGTGCGCTACTCCATCACCAATCCCGACGCCTACATCGAGTCGAACCTCATAGGTTTCTACAACATCCTCGAGGCTTGTCGCCACAGCTACGACAACGGTGCAGACGGGGTGCAGCACCTCGTATACGCCTCCAGCTCATCGGTTTATGGATCCAATAAGAAAGTGCCATACTCCACTGACGACAAAGTCGACAATCCTGTGTCGCTCTACGCCGCCACCAAGAAGAGCAACGAGCTGATGGCTCACGCCTACTCCAAGCTCTACGATATACCATCGACGGGACTGCGATTTTTCACCGTATACGGCCCCGCCGGGCGTCCCGACATGGCCTATTTCGGCTTCACCAATAAACTCATCAAAGGCGAAAGCATCAAAATATTCAACTACGGTAACTGTCGCCGCGACTTCACATACATCGACGATATCGTCGAGGGAGTTATCCGCGTGATGCACCGCGCACCCGAGCGTCGCAAAGGCGAAGACGGTCTGCCCGTGCCGCCATATGCCGTATACAATATCGGCAACAGCAACCCCGAGAACTTGCTCGACTTCGTGCAGATACTTCAGGAAGAGTTAATAGCCGCCGGCGTCCTCCCCACAGAGTATGACTTCGACGCCCACAAAGAACTCGTAGCCATGCAGCCCGGCGACGTTCCCGTCACATACGCCGACACCACCCCTCTTGAGCGCGACTTCGGCTTCCGCCCCTCCACCCCACTCCGCACTGGCCTCCGCCGCTTTGCCCAGTGGTATAAACAATTCTATACCTTGTGATTGTTTGACCCTATTTTTTATAATGAAGAAATCTTTGTTTAAAATCCTTCAAAACCCTCGCCGCTTAGGTCTTGCTATTTTGCACCGTTATTTTCTTTGGTTGCCTGACAAGCCATATCTTAAACTCAAATATTGGCTTGTAATGGGAAAAAAACTTAATTTGGACAATCCACGTTCGTTTACAGAGAAAATTCAGTGGCTAAAATTATATGATCGCAATCCCAAATATACAATAATGGTCGACAAACTTGCTGTAAAAGAATATGTTGCCTCAATTATTGGGAAAGACTACATAATACCTACCTTAGCTGTTTGGGATAGTGTAGATGAAATAGATTTGAATCAATTACCAGATAAATTTGTGCTCAAAACCACTCATGGTGGTGGTGGTAAAGGTGTTGTGATTTGTCGAGACAAATCAAATTTTGACTTCAATGAGGCCAAGGCCATATTGTCTGCGTCTCTAAAATCAAATATCTATACTTATTATAGGGAGTGGCCATATAAAGATGTTCCGCGTCGAATTATTGCAGAACAACTGCTTGAAAATTCTGATGAAAAGGATATCCGCGACTATAAACTATTCAATTTCGATGGTAAAGTTAAATTTCTTAAAGTTGACTTCAATCGATTTATAGAGCATAGAGCCAACTATTACGATCCTGACTGGAACTTTCTCAACATCGAAGAGGAGGTTTTTCCGTCAGACACCAACATTAAGATTGACAAGCCTAATAAATTGTCTGAGATGATTACCTTGGCGGAGTCTCTTTCAAAACATATACACTTCATTCGGACTGACTTTTATTTTGTCAACAATAAAATCTATTTTGGCGAGATAACATTCTATCCTGCTTCAGGAATGGAACATTTCTTACCAAAAGGCTCCGATCAAGAAATTGGCAAGTTAATCAATTTACCCATTGGAGGAGTACTTAATTGATAATCAATTGTTCATTCTTCATTAAGAACGTATCAAAAAAGATTTGTCCAACTATAAATTCTATTGTTTCAATAGCGAACTAATGTTATGACAAGTTATCTCCGATAGAGGAACCGAAGGGACTATTGATTTCTATATGAATAGTTAGCCAATGGGACAAATTTCTTAAGGGTTTATTTATACAACTTCAATATATTTTGAAGAAACAACTTTTTAGACTACTTCGGGGTGGAAACTTTTACGCCAGGTAGTACTGATGAAATTTGAGGAAGTACTTGCACCTTGACAAATAATCAATTGTAAATATAAGATTGATCTCGAAGCTAAAAAAAATATTATCGCTAAAATTCAAAAGTAAGGACTCGCGTACCTTACTTGAGAATTTCATATCTTTATCGTTGCTACAAGTTGCGGGATATGTTTTCCCACTTCTTACTGTACCATATCTTGCGCATACGATAGGTGTTGTGAAATATGGTGAAATTGCTTTCGCGATGGCAGTCATGATATATTTCCAAACAGTCGTCGATTACGGATTCATATTTTCGGGAGTAAGAGATGTAGCACGATGTCGTGATAACACCTGCGACGTTAGCAGAATTTATTCTAAAGTAATGTGGTCGCGCTGGTTGCTTGTTATTGTTTCTTTTTCTTTGTTATTGTTGCTAATTGTCCTCGTACCTTATTTTTCAAATATGAGGGCAGTGCTTTTGATAAGCTTCCTTACCGTTGTCGGTCACGCCATGTTTCCTGATTGGATGTTTCAGGCAATTGAGAAGATGAAATATATTACTGTGTTCAACGTGCTCGTCAAGCTATTGTTCACTTTATGCGTCTTTATGTTTATACACAAACCTGAAGACTATCTATTGCAACCTCTATTTACGTCTCTAGGTTATATCATAGCAGGTTGTGGAGCCATGTTTATCATTCACAGATGGGGTTATCATCTTAAACGGCCTTCATTTTCGGAAATTCGGAGAAGTCTTAAAGACAATTTCGATTTATTTATCAATCAGCTCGTGCCAAATCTTTATAACAGCACATCTGTGCTATTCCTCGGATTTTTTCACGGAAATGCAGCCAACGGTATCTATGACGCAGCCAACAGATTTAATACAGTCGGAAGCAGTTTCTTTTCAATAATTTCAAGAACTTTCTATCCCTTCCTTTCAAGAAGAATTGATAAACACACTTTCTTTGCAAGACTGAATCTTATATTGTCTGCATCCATAGGAGTATTTCTTTTCCTTACAGCGCCGTGGATAATCTATACATTCTTCCCGGCCGACTTTGACAGTGCCATAATAGTGCTAAGGATTCTTTCTGTAGGTTTGGTGTTTCTTGCGATGAATAATATTTATGGAACGAACTATCTTATTTTAAAAGGTCATGAGAAAAAGATGCGCTCTATAACGCTTTATTCGTCATTATTGGGCTTGTGTGTCGGTATACCATGCGTCTATTGGTTCTCGTATATAGGGGTGGCCTTAACCGTTACATTCTCTCGATGCCTTATGGGAGTTTGGTCTATGCTTGTGGCTGTAAGATTACAGCACCTTGAATCAGATTCTTGAGTATGACTACCCGTAATCATCCACTATGCAGGTGCAAAACCATAGAAAGAATTCACCTATTGGTGGATGGACTGGTGGCAAAACTACGTTAAATCGCCGTTTTACGACCCGGCTCTCGAGTACAAAATAGAGAGAGCCACACTATCAAAAGAGCCTCAGTTGAGGCCGGCATTCTCATTATTTATCCGACGCAATATCCCGTTTATCGGCAAATTGGTCGACAAACTAAGATGACACAGGTCAACTACCACTAATTGTAACCACAGCATAAAATATTTCGTAATGCCGATTTTTGCCATAAATTTTTTCTCTATTTTCCTTTGGGCCTTGATAGTGCATTTTATGCCGATGTCCGACAAGAAAAAGAAGCTTGTCTTTCTGGGCATAGTATTCATCCAGTTCACTCTGCTGGCCTGGCAAAGAGAGTTTACTGTCGGACAGGACACTATGCAATATTATTTAGTCTTTCGCGACGTTTCCAAAATATCGCTAGAAAAGGCTCTTACCCTCAAATGGGAGCCTGGATATATATTATGGAACTGGGGAATATCACACTTAGGCTTTGATTTTCACAATTACCTCTTATTCACAGCTATATTTATCTATTTACCCATTTGCAGATTTATATATCGATATTCGGCATGTACGTGGCTCAGCGTAGTGATATTCATAGCTTTGGGGTTCTTTTTCGGGTCGCTTCACATCCTTCGCCAATATATGGCAATTGCCCTTGTCCTCTTCTCTTATGATTACTTATTACAGCGTCGGTTAATTCCCTTTATAGTCTTGGTCTTGTTGGCCGCGACATTCCATACTTCTGCCATTGTGTTTCTGCCCACATACTTTATATGTAGCAGAAAGATGAATTCGGCTACTATGATTTTGATTTTCCTTCTGTCTTTAACCCTTGCTTTTACCGCAGGAGATTTATTGCTCAGATTTACGGTTATAAGTGAGAAATACGCCACCGCGTACCTGAAAGATGCCGACACGGGCAAAGGATATGGCATGCTTTTGTTTCTTTGCGCTATAATGATTGTAGCAATGCTACTAAAGCCCCAAAATTTAAGTGGCAGAGCCAATGCTTTTTACTGGATATTCTTTATAGCCTTGTGCTTCCAGCCATTTGCAACGATAGTATCGATGGTATCAAGATCGATACTATATTGGCTTCTGTCTATTACCGTATTATTGCCATTGATTATAAGCCAAATAAAGAATAGAGATTTCAGGCTCATTTCGTATGCTGTAGTCAGCATAGGACTTATTCTGTTCTTCGAGCTGCTTTCCAATACTTCGGAAGGGATAGAAGTCTACGCTACATACGAATTCTATACAAACCAATAATGCATACAATAAATAGCGAAAAGAAAATAGTGATGCTGATAGATACCTTGGCCTATGGCGGAGGTGCCGAGCGTCAGTTTGCAGGCCTTGCCTTAAGTCTTCATAAAGCTGGCTACAATGTCAAAGTGCTGGCATATTATACTAAAAGAGGATATCAGGATGAATTTGAAAAAGCGGGTCTTGATTATATGATCCTTTCGCCGGGAGATAGCCGACTGTCAAAGCTGAAAGCTGTGCGAAAACAGATTGCAGCAGAGAAGCCCGATGTAGTAATCTCATATAAGGATGCCCCCAACATAGCAGCATGCCTGCTTAAGGCGCTTGGTGCCAAATGGAAGCTGATTGTCAGCGATCGAAATACCTTGCAACAAATAGACAAAACGACCAAAATACAGTATCGCTTCTTTTATAAGTTTGCCGATGTGGTAGTTCCCAACAGCTATGCTCAAAAGAAGTTTATCGACAGCCATTTCCCGAGTCTTTCGCCCAAAATAAAGGTAATAACAAATTTCACAGATACGACTGTTTTCTCCCCGGCCTCAGAGAGGATGAAGTCTCAAGCCGAGATAAAGAAGATTCTTGTTGTTGCGAGAATTGCAAAACAAAAGAATACTCTCAAATTTATCGAGGCAGCTCGCCTTCTTGCTCCAAGATGGAGGAGCCTGGCCAAGATAGAGTGGTACGGGGCACCGAATGTTTCTGAATCTGAGTATGCCGACCAATGCAAGGCTAAAATCGACGAGTATGGCCTACGAGATTTTTTTGTGTTCAATGATACTGTAGCAAATATCGCCGAAGTTTACCGTAGCGCTGACGTTTTCTGCCTTCCCTCAAAATGGGAAGGATTCCCCAATGCACTGTGTGAAGCCATGGCAAGCGGACTTGCAGTCTGTGCATCCGATATCTGCGACAACAGCCTAATTATTGATAATAATAAAAACGGGGTGCTCTTTAATCCGTCATCTGCGTCTGATATAGCGGAAAAGATAGATCAACTATTATCAATGGAAAAGAGCATAAGCAAACAATTCTCTGCAAACGCCCGAAAATACGCTGTTGAAAATCTATCAGCAGAATCATTCTTACAGAAATACGCAGCACTGTTGTAACATGCAATTACTCAGACATTTTATACTATGAAAATCTTACATGTAATAACATCTCTATATACGGGTGGCGCTGAGAAACTTATGGTAGACCTGCTACCACGTCTGGCTCAGTCAGGTTGTGAAATAGAACTTTGTGTGTTCAATGGAGAAGTTACGCCCTTTAAGACGCAATTAGAGGAAGCTGGCATTAAAATACATTCGTTCACGTCTGGATCAGTATATAACCCACTCCATATATTACGTCTTATACGATTAATCAGACGAGGAGAGTACGATATAGTGCATACACATAATACTGCACCTCAGTTTTTTGCTGCGATAGCAAAGGTGTTATGCTCCGTCGTACTTTGTACGACGGAGCATACCACCTCGAACCGCAGACGCGGTTCGAGGTGGTATGCTCCGATTGATAAATGGATGTATCGTCGGTATAAAAACGTTATTGCTTGTTCGGAACAAGTCAAATATAATCTTTATCATAGCGGTCTAGTCAATTCAGAAAAGATTATAACAATAAATAACGGTGTGCCTATTGAACGTTTTTCCAATGCGGTTCCACTGCCCGAAATAAGGAATAGTATACATTACAATTCCCGAATAATTACAATGGTTGCCGGTTTTAGGTGGGAAAAAGACCAAGATACACTTATCAGAGCTCTTAAATATCTGACGAAAAATTTCTTTCTGTTTCTTGTTGGCGATGGTATACGCAGAAGTGAACTCGAGCAACTTGCATTATCAGAAAATGTATCCGACCAAGTAAGATTTTTGGGGATTCGTAAAGATGTTCCAAACATATTACATTCATCTGACTATATCGTAATGTCGTCTCATTTTGAAGGTTTGTCCTTATCATCTGTCGAGGGTATGTGTGTTGGCAAACCTATGCTGGCATCTGATGTCGACGGCCTGAAACAAGTTGTTGAGGGCGCGGGTATTATGTTTAAACATGCCGATGTAAAAGACTTCGTTGCAAAAATACTAATGCTTGAAGAAGACAAAGATTTGTATCAAGCCACTGCTGAAAAGTGCTTTAAAAGGGCACAACAGTTTGACATTTCACAAATGACTAATGGTTATCTATCTGTTTATAAAGAACTTCTCACCCCATGACAAAAATAATTCGTGCGACGACAGTGCCTGGGTCGCTGAATAACTTTTGCAGAGGCCTGCTCTCGGAACTTAAGCAAGATGGTTATGAGATTGTTGGCTTAAGCTCGCCTGGCGATGATCTCCACGAAGTGGAAGAACGTGAGGCCATAAGGTGCGTTCCGGTTTCTATGGAACGCCGAATCTCACCTTTCAAAGACTTCAAGAGCCTCATCAATCTTATTCGAATATTTCATCGGGAAAAGCCTGACATAGTGCACTCCATGACTCCCAAGGCAGGGTTACTATGCATGATGGCAGGATGGATTACCGGTGTTCCTCTCAGGGTGCATACATTTACCGGGCTCGTATTTCCCACATCAACGGGGATTAAGCGACCAATCCTCATGGCTACCGATTGGCTCACATGCGCATGTGCAACCCATATTATTCCTGAAGGAGAAGGCGTGAAGAACGACCTGATTAATCATAAAATCACTGGAAAGTCTCTTAAGGTTTTGGGGCATGGTAATGTGAAAGGTATCGACTTGAAACACTTCGACCCGCAATTACCCGAAGTCCAATCGGCCGCCGCGAAAATTCGGAAAGAAGGAACACTCACGTTCATTTCCATAGGTCGCCTTGTCGGCGACAAAGGCATCAACGAACTTGTCGAAGCCTTTGCCAAAATCAATTTGCAATATCCGGCTACCAGACTCATCATAGTAGGAAGAGAAGAAAAGAATATCGATCCTCTCAAGCCTTCTACAATTGAAGAGATTAAGCGAAATCATGCAATCGAAGCTGTTGGACAACAGTCAGACGTCCGTCCGTGGCTCGCTGCTTCCGACGTATTTGTTCTCTCGTCGTACCGCGAAGGTTTCCCAAACGTGGTTATTGAGGCCGGAGCGATGAATCTGCCCTCGATTGTTACTGATATCAACGGTGCTAGAGAAATCATCATCGACGGTCGAAATGGCATAATAGTTCCTCCGCGTCAGACCGACACACTGCGCCGCGCTATGGAACTTTTCGTGAAAGACCCTGGTCTTGCCGCCCGCCTCGCCGCCGAGGCCCGGCCATTGATAGCCTCCCGCTACGAGCAGTCTTATGTACGTAGCTGTCTCAAAGAATATTATAACGAGATATTGAACAATAAGCAATGAAACCTTATCGCGATTTCTTTAAACGTGCCATTGATATCGTGGCCTCGGGTGGGGGGCTGCTGGTACTCGCTGTACCATTGGCAGCGGTGACTGTCTGGCTCCATTTCGCCAACAAGGGCGCCGGCGCTTTCTTCTTTCAGGAGCGTCCGGGCAAAGGCGGAAAAATCTTTAAAGTCGTCAAGTTCAAGTCAATGACAGATGAACGAGACGAAAAAGGCGAATTACTGCCTAATGCCGATAGATTAACAAAAGTGGGAGCTTTTATAAGAAAAACATCCATAGATGAGTTACCTCAGCTATGGAATGTTTTCAAGGGTGATATGTCACTAATTGGTCCACGTCCATTGTTGCCGAGATATTTGCCATGGTACACCGAGCGAGAGCAAACCCGTCATAATGTAAGGCCGGGAATAACCGGTCTCGCGCAAGTAAATGGTCGAAATTTCCTCACATGGGATCAGAAACTTGAATATGACGCTGAATATGTAGAGAATATCTCTTTCCTCGGAGACTGCAACATTATCTATCGTACAATAAAGAATGTCTTTGCAAGCAAAGATATCGATGTTGCTCCCAAAGGAGTGTTTTTAGATGATGAAAGGAGGAACAAGAAATGAAAATCAGGCTTTTGACTAAAGAAGACCTGCCACAAAGGGTTGAATGGATGAATAACTCTGCGGTGTATAAAACCATGCATTTTACCCCACCTATCTCGTTGGAAAAAACCTTGGAATGGCATACTAAAAACCAGAATAATGCTTCACGCTGCGATGTCGCTTTCGAAGATGATAATGGGCATTTAGTGGCAATGGGAGGTCTTACAAATATTGACTATTCCGTTCGCAAAGCTGAGTTTTATATATTCGTCAACCCTGCCCGACAGAGAGAGGGTATAGGTTCTAAAGCAACTTATCTACTTTGCAAGTATGGGTTTGATGTATTGCAATTGCATAAGATATATCTTTATACGAACGCAACCAACCAAGGCGCTCGAAAGACATATGAGAAAATAGGATTTACGTTAGAGGGTACTCACAGGTCGGAGATGGTATGTAACGAAGTTTATGAGGATCGTCTCTATTACGGACTTTTATCTAATGAACTGGACAAAGATTGTTTCCCTCTTGATTTTTCGGGATGGAATGGCATTATATTAGATAAACGCGTGATTGCCGGACGGGATATCACCCTGGTTAGAGATGATTCGTATCCCAACGGGGGGGGGTAAAAGCGCGTAAATCAGCGTATTACGAACGCCATATGAGGACTGAGGGCTATAATGCATGTGTGACAACAGGAGGAATACAGAGTAATCACAATCGTGCAATTGCCTTGATGTGTGCGAAAAATGGCTGGCGATGCCATATTGTGTATCACGGCTCAGGCCAACGGTTCGAGGCTGAAAAGGGCAATGCCTTGTTGGTTAGGAAGAGCGGTGCAACATATGAGTTTGTCGAAGCCAGTCAAATAGGGCCGGCTATGGACTCGGCAATGAATCGTCTGGCAGCAGAAGGCCTGAAGCCGATGTATATTCATGGCGGCGGGCATGACTTGCCGGGGGGAATCGCCTTGGTGGAGTCTGTTCGGAAGCTGAAAGAGAAATGCGACGCTCAGGGGTACAGGCCTGACTATATTTTCCACGCATCGGGCACTGGTTCTACACAGGCCGGAATCGCAGTCGGCCTTGACCTTGTCGGGTGGTCAGATGTCAAGCTAATAGGCATATCTGTAGCCCGGCAGAAAGAGCGTGGGACACAGGTAATTGAGGATTTTGCGAATTTACTGGCCGAGCATTATGGCATCGATAAGGACTATCGAGGATGTATCGACTTCAACACCGATTATCTCTGCGGCGGATATGAGCAATTTACGCCTGAAATGGCTGAATTCCTTGACAATGTGATGAAATCGACTGGACTTGTGTTCGACACTACATACTCCGGCAAAGCCCTCTATGGCATGTGCGACTACATCAATAAAAACGACATACACGCCAAGGTGATGTTCTGGCACACCGGCGGACTGATGAACTTAATGAAATAAACCATAAAACCATTCTTGAGATGACAATATTGGAACTCTTCAGAAATACCGTCTTCTGGACTTTAGATTATGTAAAAGGCGGCCGTGTGAGGAAATACATGTCTACGTTACTCTCTGTCGATAGGGGGGGGGTACTCTCCAGATTATCAGAGGGTTAAGTCGGAAAAGCTGCTCCGCCACTGCATAAATACCGTTCCGGCATACAAAAAAATGTCCGGCACAAATCTGGCAGACTGGCCGGTTGTGAGTAAAAAAGAGCTTAGGGAGAATAAGGCATCTCATCTTTCATCATTGTATGAAGCCGAAAATCTCATCTCAATGTCGACAAGCGGTTCAACGGGAACTCCGTTCTCCTGTCTTCAAGACATAAACAAGAAAAAACATGTAAATGCAGAGGTGATTTATTATAGCGGCAAAACCGGCTATAAAATCGGACAAAGAATCATATATATACGTTCGCTGGTAAAGAAAGTCGCAAAGTCGCCTATCCAGCAGTTCTTGTCAAACATATATCAGCTAAACTCAAAGGATTTAAGCGATAAAGGCATTGAGGAACTATTTCGCCAGATTAAGAAATTGTCTTCTGGAAGCGGTGCCATGGTTTTGAGCTATGCGTCCACACTTGATGCATTCAGAAAGTATTTCGAGAAGCACGGTTTTGATGCAGTAAAGGACTGTAAGATATTCGGTATTATTTCAGGCTCGGAAATGCTGTATGATGTAACGAGGGAGTCTATGGAACGTGCCTTCGGTTGCAAGTGCTTCTCACGATACTCTAACGAAGAAAACGGTATTCTCGGACAAGATGAAGTAGAAAACAATATATTTCTAACAAACAACGTCAGTTATGTTGTAGAGATATTGAAATTTGATTCTGACGAACCAGCATCTGTTGGCGAGGTCGGCCGGATTGTTGTCACTGATTTATATAACTATGCCATGCCGATGATACGCTATGATACCGGAGATGCCGGAGCATGGGTTGAAGTCATATACAACGGGAAAAAGCGTCTTGCTATCGGTAATTTTGCGGGACGAGCTGTGGATATAATCTTCGATTGCGATGGAAATCAGATTTCTCCGCACATGATAACTAATGGTATGTGGAAGTTTGAGGGGATATCTCAATTCCAATTTGTACAAAAACAGAAAAACGACTATGAAATGAGAATCTGCGCAGGCAGCAACTATGACGAGGCAGAACTACTTGAAGTATTACATTCGATAGTCGGAGAAAACGCACATATCAAAATAAAAAAGGTTGATGAGATACCTATCTTATCTTCCGGAAAAAGAAGATACATCGTCAACGAGATGTTAAAATAATGATCACATTTTTATGAACATTTTATTCACTTGCGCCGGACGGCGGACTTATCTGCTTAAATATTTCAAAGAGCAGCTTGGAGCCGACGGAATTATTGTGGGTACTGACATGCAGCTCACGGCTCCTGCCCTCACTGCGGCTGATGTCAAGGAGCAGGTTCCGGCGGTCTATGCCGATGATTATATCGACCGTACGCTTGAAATTTGCCACAAGCATAAAATCAATGCTGTTATCAGCCTGAATGATTTGGAGCTGCCTGTTTTGGCAAAAAACCGACAGCGTTTTGAGCTCGAAGGAGTTAAGCTTATTGTATCGTCGTCTGAAGTGATTGATATATGCTTTGACAAGTACCGAACGGCGCAATACATTGAATCAATAGGTCTTAAGTCACCCAAAACATTTGTAAATCCCGACCGCGCCATAGAAGCACTTAAAAACGGCGGACTTGCTTTCCCGCTTGTCCTCAAGCCGCGCTGGGGTTCGGGCTCAATAGGTATTGAGTTTGTGAATAATATTGACGAGCTACGCGACGTTTACGCCCAACTGCTCAAAAAGGTACGAAAATCCATTCTCGGCACAGCTTCACAAGAATCGGAATACATTCTGATACAAGAAGCGATAAACGGACAGGAGTACGGCATGGACGTGATGAACGACCTTAACGGCAACAATCGCGGAGTATCGGTCAAGATGAAACTCGCTATGCGCGCCGGCGAAACGGACAAGGCCCGAACCGTGGACAATGCCGCAATCCGGACCATTGGCCGTAAACTTGGTGAGAGCCTAAGTCATATCGGCAACCTCGATGTAGACGTTTTTGAACGCGACGGACAATATTACGTTCTGGAGCTGAATCCGCGCTTTGGCGGAGGTTTCCCGTTCAGCTATGAGGCCGGAGTCAACTTCCCGAAGGCCATAATTGAGTGGCTTAAAGGCAACGAGATTGACAACTCTCTGCTTGAACCGCAATATGACCGAGCCTTTGCTAAATGCGATTATTTGGTTGAAATTTAAAAAGTTTATCATGCGAGAAAGAATACTGCTTTGTCTGGCACACATGTCAGGCAATGAGATGAAATTTGTGAAGGAGGCGTTTGACTCTAACTGGGTAGTGCCTCTGGGTCCGAATGTTAATGGCTTTGAGGCAGACCTTGAAACATTTGTCAATCATCGAGAGCGTCTGGAATCGCTCGACAAGAAAGTGGTGGCGCTGTCGGCGGGTACAGCGGCTGTGCATCTGGCTCTGATTGCCTGCGGCGTCGGTGCAGGCGACGAGGTGATTGTGCAGTCGTTCACGTTCTGTGCGTCGTCGCATCCGATTACTTACCTTGGAGCTACGCCGGTGTTTGTTGATTCTGAGAAGGAGTCGTGGAACATGGACCCCGAGCTACTCGAGGAGGCGATAAAGGACCGTATCGCCAAGACTGGCCGTAAGCCGAAGGCTATTGTGCCTGTAGCGCTGTATGGTATGCCTTACCATATTGACAAAATCATGGAGATTGCCAACCGGTATGAAATTCCTGTTATTGAGGACGCTGCCGAGGGCCTGGGTTCGCGCTACAACGGCCAGGTGCTCGGTACGTTCGGGCGTTATGGCGTATTGTCGTTCAACGGCAACAAGATGATTACCACGTCGGGCGGTGGCGCACTTATCTGCCCAGATGCCGACGCTGCCCGCGAAATACTTTGGTACGCCACACAGGCCCGCGAGAGCTATCCCTACTATCAGCACGAGGCAATCGGCTACAATTACCGTATGTCGAATATCTGCGCCGGCATAGGCCGCGGCCAGATGACCATCATCGACGAGCATATCGCTCATCACAAGCACGTCCAAGCGCTCTATGAAGAGCTGCTGAAGGATGTGCCCGGAATCACCATGCACGCCAACCCGGCTCCCCAATATGATTCCAACTTCTGGCTCTGCACTGCCACACTCGATTCAAATCTGTGCATCAAAGGTCAGGAGAACGCCTATAAGCAGGTAATCAAAGGGGCTGTCGGCGGAGCCGCCGGCGTGACCCACGTTGCCTCGACAGCTGTAACAGACTGCCAGCCCAACGACAACGTTGAAGCCCTGCGCATGGCCCTCGACGCAGCCAACATCGAAGCCCGCCCACTCTGGAAGCCCATGCACAAGCAACCCGTGTATAAAAATGCTCCAGCTTACATCAACGGCGTAAGCGAATCGCTCTTTGCAGTAGGCATCTGTCTCCCTGCAGGCCCCTACGTAACAGATGAAGATGTTCGCTATATTGTTGAAAACATTAAAGCTGCAATTAAAGAATAAACGTATTAGTCACAGGTGCAGCTGAATTAATATGAAAGGCTCGAACGCTGATTTTACAGTGTTCGGGCCTTTTTCATTTCAGAAGTCCCCTTCAGTCAAAAAGCGGTGGTTCATGTGGCGTTTCCGCCGCCTCTGCAGGTAGTGTTTCGCTGAGTATACCTAAGGCAATTCACTCGAACGCGAGACTGCCGTAACCGACCGTCACAGCGCATACTTCGCACTCCCCTGTCTCAATCACCGGGTGTGCCTGGCGCATCATCATCTTCGCGAATGCCGTTATCTCAACGAGCTTGACAAGGTGCAGCAGTGGTCCAGGTCGGTGGAAAGCCTCTTGCAGGAAACTATACATGAACGAAATCAGAAGCCGACGGAGTCGATTGACTCGCTGTCATGGCTTGACAGGCTTGACAAACTCATTGATGAAAATTTATCCAGGCTCAACGATAAGTTTACCACTTTCAAGAAGGGCCTGCTGAAATGCCGTCACTACATCTTCAACTTTATACGTAACCAGGCAATACCACCGGACAAGAACGCCTCAGAGCGTGGAATACGGAAGTTGAAAATCAAACTCAAAAACTCCGGATGATTCCGTTCCGACCTGGGTGCCGATGCCTTCTTTATGGACCTTTATTCGTCGAGACAACCAAGAAGCACGGCAACGCTCCATACAATACAATCCTCGCCCTTTTCTAAACGGCGACTACATCGGCGTGTCCGCTGAATAGTTGCCAAATATTGGGGAACGGGGTCTATATTTTTTCCATAGCTTTCTTTGGACATGAACGGACACACTTTCCACATTCAATGCACTTGTCATAATCTATGACAGGATAGCCGTCGGAACCTTGAGTAATGGCACCTACCGGGCAGAGACGTATCAATGGACACACATGGTCATGCGGGCATAGTTTTCGATTGACTTTTATCATCAGTTATAAGGTTTTGAGGTTTTATTTTCATGATTTTGAGAGGGCATGCAGCAACGCACTTGCCACATTTTATGCAATCGGCGTGAAGATATCCGGTCTCCGAGCCGCGACTGTCATAAGGAGTGATCTGCATGGGGCACACCCTTGCACAACTTTTGCATTTCATCTGGCAGGAGGCATCAACATTGACACTGGTGAATGCCTTTGGAAATGGAGCTTTCTTTGGAGTAGCCCATGATGAAAGTGTACCCATAGGGCAGAATGTGCACCATGTGCGTGGTGCGTAGATAAACGATAGGGTCACTCCTACCACTGTGGTTATCGCTATGATATTCCAGAATACTCGCCCCATAGCTTTCCAGTCGCCCCATGCGAAATACATCTGCACACCGAACATGGTAAAGATGAAAAGGACCATGAACAGACGGAAGCCGAATGTTCGGACAAATGTCGGTATAGGACGGTGCGGAGAGTATTTCGCAAGCAGACGGTCGTACATATTACCTCTGGGACAAGCATTTCCACACCACCATCGGCCTCGGCTTACGGCAAATGCCACAGGTGCTATCATGCATACCAACGCCAACAGTCCTATTACAGGATAGAAATAACCTACCGCAAGATAAACCAGCAGTATCCAATACAGCGACCAGCCTTTGGTCGGTAAATATCTATGAAATCTGTTCTGTGCCATAAAATCACTTTTTAAATATGTCGCAAAATTAGCACCTTTATAATAGAGCGACAACAGATTTTTCGTATCTTTACATAGAATTTATCTATCATGACTCTTCAACAACTGAAATATATAGTAGCAATAGACCGATATCGCAATTTTGCAAAAGCAGCTGCGGAACTTGATGTGACGCAGCCTACACTGAGCGCACTTCTCCTAAAGCTGGAAGAAGAACTCGGAGTACGTCTTTTTGAGCGGAGCAACAAGAGTGTGTGCCCTACTGCTATCGGAGAGACTGTGATAAGGCAAGCCCAGAAGATTCTGGGGCAGACTGAGTTGATTTCAGAGACAATCGCAGAGCAGAAGGGAGAAGTCGCCGGTTCTCTTTCAATAGGTATCGGCCCCAGCATCGCACCTTATCTCATGCCTTGGTTTATCAAAAAATATACCGACAGTTATTCCGATGTCAATCTGACAGTCAACGAAATGAAGGGAGATGCAGTCATAGAGTCTCTCCGATTGGGAAAAATAGACATCGGTGTGGCAATAAGCGGCCATGGGACTCCGGAGATCCGGGAAATACCATTCTATAGCGAGCGGTTTCATGTATATATGGCAAAGGAATGCCTTTTGAAAATTCCGGTGTTCAATCCGGCAGACCTTATACATGAGAAGATGTGGATAATGAAGGAGTCGCAGTGCATGCGAGAAAGTGCGTTCAGTTTTTGCAAAACAAGGAGTATCGGTCGGCATATCTATGAGGCCGGAAGCATAGAGACTCTTATACGCATTGTAGATATAAACGGCGGCTTCACAATCATACCGGAAATGCATCTTCCTTTTCTGACAGACACACAGCGGGAAAATGTACGCCCTATAGAGGGCGAATATATTTCGCGTCGGAGTGTGTCAATCTATATTCGCAATGATTTTATCCGACACCGTATGTTGAAGAGTATGGTTGAGACCATGATGTCAATCATTCCTCCCAAAATGATTGACAACAGCCTGCAGCATATAACCGAATCTGGGCGCAATTAATTGTGTCCTGATGTTTATTACCTTAGCAACGCATATCTCTGGAGCTTTTTGCGTTAACAAATATTGGGGAACGGAGACTTTGCAGATAATAAAAGATTTAAAATTCCGGGACAATTTATGGACATAAGCAAGTGGATGCCGGCAATGTCGAAGTGCAAATCAAACGCAACCCGAACGACGACAACAACTTCCGTCTACATCTCGGCGGCAAGAGAGTGTTCCAATGGTTCAAAGAAAAATAACAGGCTCTGAAACAGACAGTCAACCGAGGCTTCGGAATTAGATGATACGAAAGGAGCCAAAGGCTAATCACTTGTGGCTCCCTTATACCGAATTAAGTTTAGAACAAATTCATAATGGATTATATCCGTCAGGAACAGTGGCATTGTCGATTTTCCACTCTCTATCGGACTTAACCAACATAAAGGTTGTAGAGCCTTTGTGTCCCATGTCCGACCAATTCACTATTACTGTGTTGTCGACACCGGGGACTATTGATATAACACGAGAAGGAGTGGCATCGCCGTCTTGCATACCCGACCTTAAAAGCCAAGTTGCATAACCTTTGGAGTCGGAGTCATTGGCTTTCTCGAGACGCCGGATAAAATCGGCAGTACAAATGTCTGTAATATCGAAATTTTGGTCTTTAGCAGTGCCGAACACTAAATTTTCATATAATTGCTTGATTTTTGGCTCAATTGCGTGAAACTGATTGATAAAAGAGCTTTCTCCTCCTCGTATAAATATCGCACCAGGCTCTTTGAAAGTGATGGGAAGGTAGTAGCTGAAGCTTTTCTTTAAGTGTGGAACATAATATTTAACGCGAAATTTAGGCAATGCACTAACAAGCCTTAATGCCTCTTGATTGACAGCCTCATTTTTGCTCGGACGGCGAAAAATTGCCGGATTGCTGATTGAGCCGTCGGGATGAACGGTAAATCTGACCAAAACTTTTTCGCTACCCTTGAATCCTTCGGGAATACGGATGTTTTCATCAATCCATTCTTTTAGTTTCCCATTGCCTCCAGGAAACTCACAGCGAGTGTCAAGGTTTACCAAGGTTTTTCGTGCTTCCGTTTTTATTTGTGCAATAGT